>Ga0102953_1000364_pt1 | contig 32465 bp, 24 predicted proteins | sample SalPon2A_C_D2_MG_FD_78509 | JGI IMG/M metagenome (GOLD analysis project Ga0102953, IMG submission 78509) | Soil microbial communities from South San Francisco under conditions of wetland restoration - Salt Pond MetaG R2A_C_D2_MG | ecosystem: Environmental > Terrestrial > Soil > Wetlands | place... | reverse complement strand
TCCCGGCCCAACTCAGCCAGTTCGCAGTTGATGATCATCTCGGCCATTTGGGCCCGATCATGGCTGTCGTGGATCGCCCCGGCCCTGATCCCGTTACCCAGTGAGAGAACGGCATCGTATTTCTTCATCAGCCCGCAGACCCGGTCGAACTGCTCGTAGAGCGGGTTTTCCTTATTGTGGTGTTCCATCCACGAGACCATGAAGGTGCCGCCCTTTGAGACCAGGCCGCCGTAACGGTAGCCCTGCTTACGGAGCCGCTCAATGCTGAAGCGGTTGATCCCGCAGTGGATAGCCATGAACGACATGCCGTCCTCCAGCTGCCGCTCGATCAGCTCAAAGAGGTATTCCGGATCAAGCTTGTTGGGGTTCTTGTACTTCCTGGCCGCATCATGAAAGGCCTGGTAGAGGGGGACATTGCCGATCGGCAGGTTGCAGCAGCCCATCACCTCTTTTCTGACCAGATCGAGATCGCCGCCGGTGGACAGCTCCATTAAAGTATCGGCCCCCTCGGCTTCGGCAATCCGGGCCTTGCGCTTCTCCAGTTCGATATCGTAGATATCCGAGGAGGTGCCGATCGAGGCGTTGACCTTGGTCCGAAGTCCCCGGCCGATTCCGACCACTTTCTGGGCCGGACGGTTCGGGTTATTTGGAATGACGATCTCGCCCGCGGCGACCCTGGCGCGAATCTTTTCGGGATCAAATCCCTCGGCGCGGGCAACCTCCTTAATCTGTCCGGTAACTTCTCCATGACGGGCCAATTCAAGTTGAGTTTTCATGCTTTCTCCTTATTGATCATCCTGTCGAAGACAAAAAAAATCCGCAACGAAGAAACAATTTCTCCATTGCGGATCACCGGGCAGCGCCTCCGAAATTTATTTGATTTGCTCTGGCAGGTCTTCTGACTTGCAGATCATCCCCTCACCGCGCCTTCCCATCCCCTTTCGAAGACAGTGGCTTAATGCGGCAAGAGTCCCTGCTTACAGCGCCGGCCCAACGTTCCCGATTCGCACGGGATTCCCTTTTCACCGAAATACGGCACCAAAGCGTTTAACTAACTGTAATTATTATATTATCGTCTAAACTCACCTGAAGTTTGTTTGTATTTTTCTCTCTGGAATTAATGGGTTGAAAACAATCGTATCCCGAGCAGCAGCAAGGTCATCAAAGCCGTTGTAGCTACCAGCAGCCGATTGGCCCTGTCGATATGAATCGGCTCTGGGCTCATCGTATCATTACCGATGACCGGCTTTAGAACCGGTTTACCGAAATAAACCGCCGGGCCGCCAAGCTGGATGCCCAACGCTCCGGCCATGACCGCCTCGCTTTGCCCGGAATTGGGACTGGCATGGTTATTCCGGTCGCGGCGGAAAACCCGCCAGGCCCCGACCGCCGACCGCCGGCTGAACCAGGCCGCCGCCACCATGACCACCGCGGTGATCCTGGCCGGCAGCCAGTTGGCCAGATCGTCAAGGCGGGCCGGAGCCCAGCCGAAATCAAGGTAACGTTCGTTCTTGTAACCGAAAGTGGAATCCATGGTATTGACCGCCTTATAAAGCAGGGCGCCGAGCGGCCCGCCCACCGCCGCCCAGAACAAGGGCGCGGTAACTCCGTCCACCGTATTTTCGGCGACACTTTCGACACAGGCCTTGACCACTCCTGCCCGGTCAAGGGCCGAGATATCGCGGCCAACGATCATCCCGACCCGACGTCTGGCCTCGTCCAGATCATCCTTCTCCAGGGCCGCATAAACCCGGTTACTGTGGGCGACCAGGTCCCGGGCCGCAAAGCAGCTGTAAAGGATCAGGACCGATATCAGCTGCCCCAGCCAGGGGTGAAGCAGCGATCCCAGCCGGATCAAAGATAATCCAGTCAAACCGGTCACGGCCAGGACGATCAAAACCGCAAATACCCCGGCCATCCTTTCAGATGAAACCAGCTTCCGGCAAATATTCTCTACACCTATCGCCAACCGCCCGATCAACCGGACCGGATGGGGCAGCCAACGCGGGTCACCGAGAATGCTGTCGAGAAGCAAGGCCAGAACAATCAAAAGTTCAACTTTCATCAAAAATCCAACACTCAATCATTGCAGACCCAACATCCGATATATCGCCTTCATATCGACCGAATCCCGCACAATATCGGCCAGCCGGTCAAAGGCCGCTTCCAGATCGTAAGGAGCGACCACGCTGCCCAGGGGCTGCAGATTTCGGGAACTGCGCAGCATATCGATAAAGCAGCGGCGGAAATTGTCGTCATCGAAAATACCGTGCAGATAGCTGCCCCAGATCCGGCCATCAGCCGAAACCGCCCCACCCTCGCTGCCGTCGTCCAGCTGCAGGGCCCGGGCATGGCTCGATACGGTCCGGCCATGGTGGATCTCATAACCGTGGACCTTAAGCCGAGTCGGCAGATGGATTGCGCTTCTACGGGACAGAGTCTTCTCTTCGGCCATGGTGGTGACCATATCCAGGATGCCCAAGGCCTCAACCTCCTCACCGCTCGATTCGATCTTCAGGGGATCGGCGATCTTACCGCCCAGCATCTGAAAGCCGCCGCAGATCCCGATAATATCGAGGCCGGCCCCGGCCGCCAGTTCAACAATCCTTGCAGCCAGACCGCTTTTGCGGAGATAAGCCAAATCGCTGATGACATTTTTACTGCCGGGGAGAATCAAAGCGGCCAGATCCGTCTCGGCCCCGGCCAGTTCATCTACTTTCCGGATAATCCGAAGATGAACATCCGGTTCGGCCAGGAAAGGTTCGAGATCTGTGAAATTGGAGATATGGGGCAGATCGATCACCCCGACCGTCACATGATCCCCGGCTGGTTTTTCCTTTTCGTAAAACCCGGCCTTGAAACTGACCGAATCCTCCTCGGGAAGTCCGTGGTCCCTGATATAGGGGATCGTGCCCAGGACCGGCTTGCCGGTGAAATCAAGAACATAATCGAAGGCATCGGTCAAGAGCGAAGCCTGGCCGCGAAAGCGGTTAACCAGAAAACCGGCGACCAGCCGCCGCTCCCACTCGGCCATCACCTCAAGGGTGCCGATGAACGAGGCGAACACCCCGCCCCGATCGATATCGCCGACCAGGAGCACCGAGGCATCGGCATAGCGGGCCATACCCATATTGACGATATCGTGCTTTTTCAGATTAACTTCGGCCGGACTGCCCGCCCCTTCCAGGAGCATCACCTCATATTCGGCAGCCAGGGAGTCGTAGGCCTTCTGGGCGGCCTCCCGCGCCACCGGCTTATAGTCAATATAGTTATCAACCGACATATTGCCGACCGGTTTGCCGTTGACGATGATCTGGCTGCCGACATCGCTGGAGGGCTTGATCAGCACCGGATTCATCCTGACCTCGGGATCGAGCAAACAGGCCTGGGCCTGGACCACCTGGGCTCGGCCCATCTCGCCGCCGTCCCTGGTCACATAGGAATTTAGCGACATATTCTGGGCCTTGAAGGGCGCGACCCGGTAACCGTCCTGAAGGAAGATCCGGCCGAGGGCCGCGGTCAGTACGCTTTTGCCGGCATTCGAGGAAGTCCCCTGCAGCATCAGGGCCGGGGTTTTCCGCCGTTTGATGGGGGTAGCCGTCCTGGTTCCGGCAAGTTCTGCGGCCAGGGCATTACACAGCAGTTCGTTTTCCTGCTCGTCGCGGACAGCTACCCGGAAAAAGCCCTGGCCGAGCCCGCTGAAATTAGCGCAATTGCGGATGGCAATGGGGTGCTCTGGGTTCTTCAAAAGCCGTTCGGCCAGCTCTTCCACCGTCACCCGTTGACCTTCCAGTTTGACCAGGAGATAATTGGCCTCACCAGGAAAGACCTTTAGGCCGGGGATCGCGGCCAAGCCTTCCCGCAACTCTCCCCTTCTTGCCCGCAGGTAATCGCGACTCCGCTCACCATAATCGAGGTCGGCGACCATCTTTTCGCCCACCGCCTGGGCCAGAGTATTGACCGTCCAGGGCAGAATATGGCGCCGGATAAGCGAGGCCGTTGCCGATGACGCTGCCGCAAACCCCAAGCGCAGGCCGGGAATCGCATAGAATTTAGTCAGGGAACGAAAGACGATCAGGTTGTCCGGCATCTCGGGCGAAATCAGCTCGCTTTCTCCGGCAACAAACTCATAAAAGGATTCGTCGACCGCAAAAAAGACATCGGGATGAGAGGCGACGGTCTCGAGCAGACCTTCCGCGATGAAAGAAATGCCGGTGGGATTGTTGGGTCGGCCCAGGTAAACCAGATCACCATCATGGAGAACAGAAGCAAGTTCAGCGAAATCGAGCCGGAAATCGTTCTCCTTGGCAAGACGAATCCGCACCACTTCAAGGCCCTGCAAGCGGGCCGCCTTTTCATAGTCGGAATAGGAAGGAACCGGGATCACCGCCCTCTTGCAACGTAAGGCCCTCGGCAGGGCATAGATGATCTCGGTGGAACCGTTGGCGACAAGCAACTGATCGTCATCTATCGTCAGATTCCTGGCCAAAGCTGCTTTAAGTCCCTCACTATGCGGCTCCGGATAATGCACCATCTTTTCAAGACTGCGACTGACCACCATGCGCAGATATTCCGGCGACCCCAGCGGGTTGATGCTGGCGCTGAAGTCGAGAATCCGCTCCGGGTCTACTCCGGCCCGAACCGCCAGTTCGCGAAGGTTGCCGCCGTGGCCTGATTCTTCCACAGCCGTCTTTTCGGATTTTTTTCTGTCGGAAACCATATCAATCAGGAGCTTAACAAAGACATCAGGGATGCATAAAAGACGGCAATCGCCACTTCGGAAATCTCGCAGACCGCGCCCAGGGTATCGCCGGTGGCGCCGCCGATTATTCTCATGCAGAAGAAACAGAACAGCAGAATGGTGATCAAGGTCAGAATGGCAATCGTAAAGCCGATAATACCGGCAAAAAACCAGCAGGCAATCAGCAGCAAGACCCCGGCCCAGAGCGCCTCCACCACCGCATCCCTTTCATAGAACACGGTGGCCAGGCCGCCCTCCGGCCTGGCATAGGGCAGAACCGCCATCATAATCGGCATGCTGCACCGCCCCGAAACCGGCATCAACACCAGCAGCGGCCAAAGTTCGTCGACCGGCAACGACCAGAGGGCCGCGATCTTAAACGCCAGGACCAGGAAAAGCGCCACGACTCCCATGGTGCCGATCCGGCTGTCCCGCATGATCTCCAGAATCCTTTCCCGGGGCCGGGAGCTGAAAAATCCGTCGGCACAGTCTGCAACTCCGTCAAGATGGAGCGCTCCGGAAAACCCCAGCAGCAAGGTAACGGCAAATATCACCAGTACCGGCTGAGGCAGATACGGTCCGATCAGATAGAAAAATCCGCCGGAAAGAACCCCGATCAACAAGCCTACCAGGGGGAACCACCCAACACTTGCCCCGAGATCATCCGCCTGCGTCCCGTACTTCCCTGGCACCGGGATAATGGTCAAAAACCTTATAGCCGCAATAAAACCACGCATATAAATCCTTATAATTTATCTTAAGATATTGTTTTGACTAGAAACTGACGGCAAAGTAAAAAGCCGGTATACAAGAAGTGGTGGCGTCGCGAAAGCGCAGGCATACAAATGGTATGTCGAGCATTCCGCGTACCCGCAACGACGCCGTAGAACGGTTTTTTACGAAGCCGGTCTTTACTTATCGGCTTCCGACACCGCCGCCTCCTCAAAGGTCGCCACATCGGTCAACACCCGCCGGGCCGCCTCCACCACGTTCATGGCCAAGGCCCCGCCGGTCCCCTCACCCAGTCTCAGGTTCAAGTCAAGTAGCGGCTCGCAGCCGAGGTGGTCGTGCATGATCCGATGGCCTTGCTCGACGCTGCGGTGGGCAGCGATAATGTAATCTTTACAGGCCGGGGCCAAGCTGCAGGCGATCAGGGCGCCGGCCGTGGAGATAAAGCCGTCGACCATGATCGGCTTGCGCTTGGCGGCTGCGCCCAGAATCAGGCCGGCGATGCCGCCGATCTCGAAACCGCCGACCTTGGCCAGGACATCGAGGCCGTCTTCAGGATCGGGCCGATTCACTGCCAGGGCCTTTTCGATCACGGAAATCTTATGGTTGAACTGCTCGTCATCGAGACCGGTGCCGCGCCCGGTCACTTCAGGAACCGGGGTTTTGGTGAGGACCGCTACTATGGCGGTACTGGGCGTGGTGTTGCCGATCCCCATATCACCGGTGCCGAAAAGATCGATCTCATCGGCCATATCATTGGCGACTGCGATGCCCGCCTCTAGCGATGCTATAGCCTGCTCCCGGCTCATCGCCGGACCGACTGCCATATTGGCGGTGCCCGATGCCACCTTTTTATCGATGATCCTGCCGCTTTCCGCCATGGCCGAAATGTCGTGGGCCACCCCCATATCGACCACCAGGACCCGAGCCCCAACCTGGTTGGCCAGAGCGTTGATCCCGGCCCCGCCGTTGACGAAGTTGCCTACCATCTGCGGAGTGACCTCCTGGGGGAATTTACTGACCCCTTCGACCACCACCCCGTGGTCCCCGGCCATTACCACCACCGCCTTACGCTCCACCGGCGGCTGAAGCGAACGGGTCATGCCCGCAAGGTCTAGGGCCAGGTCCATCAACCGCCCCAGGGCCCAATGCGGCATGGTCAGCTGGTCGAGACGTTCCTTGGCCTTGGCGCGCCAGGCTTCATCCTGACCTGCAATCGAACTGATGGTATCTTCAAGCAGACTCATATTTTCTCCTTTACGGTCATGGGAATTCCACATATTGTCATGATAACCTTATCGGCTGCTGCAGCGATCTCCTGGTTACAGCGGCCGACGAGGTCACGATAGCGGCGGGCCAGGGGATTTTCCGGAACGATGCCCAGCCCCACTTCATTGGTGACGAACAGCACTGTGCCGGCCCTGCCCCGACAGGCTTCGATCACCTTGCGAGTTTTATCGGCCAGAAGTTCCTCGGTAAGTTCGTTGCCCGCATCGGTAAAAAGCAGGTTGTTTACCCAGAGGGTCAGACAATCGATCAACACCACCTCGTATTCGCGGTTGGCGAGCAGGACCTCATCCAGATCGACGGTCTCCTCGACCGTATGCCAGTCGGACCCCGTCCGCTCCTCGCGGTGGCGCTCGATCCGCAGGTGCATCTCGGGGTCGGTGACCGGCGAGGTCGCCACGAACAGTTTTTTCCCCTTTAACGATTCAGCCAACTGCCGGGCATGGCGGCTTTTGCCGCTACGGGCTCCACCGGTTATCAGAATAATTTCAACCATTCAGCACCTCACAGATTCAAGCCGGAAAGCACGCCGCCCTCCGGAAAAAAGTCGATCACCGTCAACCTGGCCGGTTTGATATCGAACAACAGGTAATGCTCGGGCGGCAACCGCAGCAGGTAGCAGAGCATCGTCCGGACCACCCCGCCGTGGGCCACGACCAGGATCTTCTCACTCGCCGATTCGGCCAGCCGTTCTGCCGCACGTCCGACCCTGGTCAGGAAATCACCGGTTTTCTCGCCGTCCGGGAAAGTGAAATCCGGCGACCAGACCGCCCATCTCTTGACCAGTTCGGAGTCCTGCCGGGCAATTTCATCAAAGGTCAACCCCTCCCAGCGGCCGAAATCGATCTCCCGCAAGTCGTCATCGACAACCGGCTCTCCGAGGCCAAGGTGTTCATTAAGCAGCGAGGCCGTCTGCCGGGCCCGCCGCAGGGGGCTGCAATAAACCGCTTCGGGGCCGTAACCCTTAAGCACCCCGGCAAGACGTCCGGCCTGCTCCGGAGCGGCCGGGCCAAGTCCGATATCGGAAGAGCCGACAAACCTGCCGTAATAGCCGGAGCCGGTTTCGCAATGCCTGGCCAACAGCATTTTTTTTGGAACGGTTTCAGTCATAAAAAACTCTATAATTACAATACATATCTCTGCAAGACCGATCTTCCCCCGCCAGGCACAACATACTGATATCTTTAAGAAATAACCCCATCACCCCTCCCAATCCCGGCCCGCAGGCAAAGAGCCAACAAGGCGACCAGGAGTGAGAACCACAGGCGTACAAAAGTACGCCGAGGACGCGAACGACGCAGCCAACGCAGTTGGAATTTGCCTGCGGGCCGGGATTGAAAAAAAAATCCCCGGACCGATTAATCGACCCGGGGATTCCCTATTATCCTCGAAGATCCGTAAGCACAGTCCTTGTCCACGGGACCGTTTCACTTATCACAGGCAGGTCTTCTGACTTCCGGATCAGCCCTCGGCCGCGCCTTCCCGTCGATCCTCGACAGTGGCATATGCGGCTTAAGTCCCCGGTCACAGCGGCGGGTCCGTCCCTGAATCACACAGGGTTCCCTTTTAAGCTCAATGAGCGCCTGAGAGACTCTTATTACATAAATTTAACCTGCCGGTCAAGCCCGGTGGACGGCCCGATTCAAATCTTCATCGCGGCGGACTGCCGATTTCGACTAAACTATTGGAGATAATCATTTATTTTTGCCACAATGAAAATGGATGGCGTCGTAAAAAGTCGCTCTACTGCATCGTAGCGGGTTCGTGAAATGCTCGACATACCATATGTATGCCTCCGCTTTCGCGACACCACCACTCCTTGCATAGCAACTTTTTACTTAACCATCCTAAAGCGGTACGATGGGCTTAAACGGACCATATCGATAATAAACAGACCAAGGATAATGAAATGACGGAAATCACCAGGATCATCGCGCGGCAGATTCTCGATTCGCGGGGCAACCCCACGGTCGAAGCGGACGTTTATACGGATAAAGGCAATATGGGTCGGGCCTCGGTGCCTTCCGGGGCATCGACCGGGACCAGGGAGGCCCTGGAGCTGCGCGACGGCGACAAGGGCTACTACATGGGTAAATCGGTCAGGAAGGCGGTGGCCAATATCAAAAAGCGGATCGCGCCTGCCCTGATCGGCAAGAATCCGGCCGACCAGCAGGGTCTCGATCGGTTGATGATCGAGATGGACGCCACCGAAAACAAAGACGACCTCGGCGCCAATGCAATTCTCGCCGTCAGCATGGCAGCCTGCCGGGCCGCCGCCCTGGACGCCGGACTGCCCCTTTACCGCTACCTGGCCGAAGTTCTGAAAATCCCCAACCAGCCCGGCAAAATGCGCCTGCCCACGCCGATGATGAACATCATTAACGGCGGCGAACACGCCTCCAACAATCTCGACATCCAGGAGTTCATGATCGTTCCTCACCTGAAGGCTCCCTTCTCGGAAAACCTGCGGGCCGGAGTGGAGACCTTCCACAATCTGAAAAAGGTCCTGAACGACAAAGGCTACTCGACAAATGTCGGCGACGAGGGCGGTTTCGCTCCGAACCTCAAATCCCACGAGGAGGCCATCGACCTGATCCTCGCCTCCATCGAAAAAGCGGGCTACAGGCCCGGGACCGATATTTTCCTGGCCCTTGATTCGGCCAGCTCCGAGTTCTTCAAAAACGGCAGCTACCGGATGCAGGGCAAGGAGTTCTCCACCGACCAGATGATCGATTATTACGAGGGATTGGTCGGCAACTACCCGATTTATTCCATCGAGGACGGTCTGGCCGAGGCCGACTTCGAGGGCTGGACCAGATTGACCGAACGGCTCGGCGGCAAAATCCTCACCATCGGCGACGACCTCTTTGTGACCAATAAAAAGATCCTCCAGGTCGGCATCGACCATAAACAGGCGAACTCCATTCTGGTAAAGGTCAACCAGATCGGCTCCCTGACCGAAACCTTCGAAACCCTGGAGCTGGCCTTCGCCAGCGACATGCGGGCGGTGATCAGCCACCGCTCCGGCGAGACCGCCGACGCCTTTATCGCCGATCTGGCGGTGGCCAGCGGCGCCGGACTGATCAAGACCGGTTCGGCGAGCCGCTCCGACCGGCTGGAGAAGTACAACCAGTTATTGAGAATAGAAGAGGAGTTAGGGGACAAGGCGGCGTACGACCCGGTAAAATAATTTTTAAAAAGTCCTGCCGCAGGAAAACAACTACTACTTAACCTTCATTATAAGCAGGAAGGTGGCATGCAAAATTTTATTACAGACTATTGGGCCGGTCACTCGCAGGTCATTCTGAGTATTGCCTACAATATTTTGTTGGCACTGGCCATTCTGACCGCCAGCGGAATTATAGCAAAATGGGTCTGTCGGCTCATCCGCCGGGCCGGAGAACATGGGGCACGGCTCGATGCCACTCTGCTCCCTGTCCTGTGCACCACCTCGAAGTACCTGGTCTATATCGTCGGCGGGGTGATCATCCTCGATATCTTCGGGGTAAATACGACAAGCATCATCGCCCTCCTCGGCGCCGCAGGACTTGCCGTGGGTTTCGCTTTGAAAGACACCCTGGGCAATATCGCCGCCGGCATCATGCTCCTCTTCCTGCGACCATTCAGGACCGGTGACTTCATCGAATTCGGCCCCAACATGGGAACGGTAAAGGAGATCAATCTGTTCACCACCATCCTGGAGACCTTTGACGGTCTCTATCTGGCGGCGCCCAACGGGGCGATCTGGAACAATTCGATCAAGAACTTCTCCCGCAACGGTAAAAGGCGCATGGACCTGGTGGTCGGCATCTCCTACGGTGACTCAATAGATACCGGACTGGAAGTCTTGAGAAAGATCATTGCATCGGAACCGAGATTTCTTAAGGAGCCTGCACCCCAGGCAATGGTGACCGCCCTGGCCGACAGTTCAGTCAATCTGATCCTCAGAGGCTGGGCCACTATGGACGATTACTGGCCGACCCTATGGGACCTGAACAAGCGGATCAAGGAAGAGATCGAACAGGCCGGATTGACCATCCCCTTTCCCCAACGTGACCTGCACATCATTTCCGGGCCGGAATCAGGTCCTTTACCGTCGACATAGCCACGGGCAGCGTTAAGCGTTATTCTCACCATTAGCCAAACTGTTTCTCCACAGCCCTGATGGCATCGGCGGCGGAACTGGTAATGCCGCCGGTATAGCCCGATCCCTCGCCGATGGGGTATAAATTTTTGATATTTACCGATTCATACCGGTCATCGCGTCTGATCCGCACAGGAGATGAAGTCCGGGTTTCCGCTGCCAGCAGGATCGCCTGATTCGAAACAAACAAGGGGACCTCTTTTTTCCACTTATGGAAGGCGGCCAGCAGCTCCGTTACCATAAATTGCGGCAGAATTTCTTTGAGGTCGGCGGGCATCGTCCCCATCTTATATGAGGTTTCATGAAGAGGGGCAGCACATTCCTCACCTAAAAAGGCCATGAGATTCTGGGCAGGGGCCTGCCAGTTGCCTCCGCCGGCCTTAAAGACCTTGCCCTCGATATCCTTTTGAAATTGCAAGCCGGCCAGGGGCCCCGCTGCTTGATAATCATCGCCATGGCAGCTTACAACCAGTCCGGCATTTGAAAAAGGCGAAGACCGGGCGGAATAGCTCATCCCGTTTAATACCAGCCGGCCCGGTTCCGAGGAGGCATTAACCACCTCGCCGCCCGGGCACATGCAGAAGGTATAAACCCCTCGCCCGATCCGGCGATTGGTATAGTTCAAAGAATAGGTTGCGGCCCCCAAACCTTCGAAATCCTTATATTTATTGCCATAGCGCATAAGATTGATAGTTTCGGCGGGATGCTCTACCCTCACCCCCACCGATATCGGCCGCCGTTCAAGGGCAACCCCCTTCTCATGCAGCATCGCAAAGGTATCTCGGGCCGAATGGCCCAGGGCAATATAGATCCCGGAAGAGAGATATTCCCGATCGTTGTTGACGACAATGCCAACCGCCTTGCCCTCTGAGATCAGCAGGTCGGTCATCTTGGCGCCATAAAATATCTCACCGCCCCGCTCGGTTATATAGCGTCTGATATTGCGCACTATTTTGCACAACACATCCGTACCGAGGTGGGGCTTGCCGATATAGGCGATTTCTTCGGGGGCGCCGAATTTGATAAAGGTCTGCAAGACCCGATTCACATAACTCGTATTATTGTTACGCCGCGAAAACAGCTTGCCGTCGGAATATGATCCGGCCCCCCCTTCGCCGAACTGGATATTTGATTCAGGGTCGAGCTGCCGCTCTTCGATAAACCGCTGCACATCGACGGAGCGCTCCTCTATCTTTTTGCCCCTTTCAAAGATGCGGGGCTTGTATCCGTAATCAATAAGCTCCAGGGCGGCAAACATCCCGGCGGGACCAAAACCGACGATGATGGGCCTCTCCTTCTTGACTGTAGCGTTCCTGGTTGCCTCTACCGGTGCAATGTAAAGAGGGAAATCCTGCCTGTTTGTAAAGTTGTCACCAACCCTGACCACCAGCGATACTTTGTAATAAAACTGCTCCTGATCACTCAGGTCCAACGCCTTACTCAGAATCTTAATGATGGACAGTCCTTCGCCGCATTTCAGTCTGTCGGCAGCGGCATCCACATAGCCATCCTCCCCGTCTTTTTCAATGGGAATCCGCAAATTGCTGATTATAAGATCCAAGTAAAGGCTCCTCTTTCTTTGATAGCTCCAGGCAGCGATGGCCCCAAGATAACCGTCGGCCATTGGCTTGTAACGACTTTTCTATTTAACAGGTCAACGTTTTTTGCCCCGCCGTTACTATTGTTGTCCGGAACAGGTTTAGGGGAATTGCGTCTTTTTATCCCCGTGTGCTATCCTTATTATATACGAGCTTTTCTCATGGCAACCCGCCAAAATCGCGACGTGATTTTAAATTCAAGCCTGGTTTCGTAACCCTGGCTTAAGCCTAAACAGAGGGGGGACTTTTCGGATAATGACCTTACGTGGGCATCTTCTCATCCTTGCCTGCCTGTTGATCGGCCAATGGGGCAGCCCGAATATGCTTATGGCCGCCGATAATTCCGGCTATCTGCCCGGCGAGGAGGCGAGGACCTACCTCCGTCAGAGGCTGAACCGGGCGGTTGCCGACCAACCGCGCCTTTGCCGTGGCGATGTGCTGTGCAGCGCCCTTCTCATGCGAAGTTTTTACAAAAGGCATGACTTTAACCCGGTATGGAGCACCAAAGGCCGGCTTTTCAAAAACATTACCGAGTTCGCCGCCGTCCTCGAAAGTGCCGGAGCCGACGGTCTGCAACCGGCCGACTACCACCTTTTCAGCATCAATCTCATGCAGGTGATGCTTGCCAGACTTAACGGTGATGAAAGCATCTTCTCCCCCGTTGAACAGGTAGATCTCGATCTCCTCCTCACCGACGCTTTTCTGTTGTATGGCGGCCATCTCTTAAACGGCAAAATCAATCCCGAAGATTATAACGAGAAGTGGCTTTCTACCAATAATGATATAGACTTGACTAAAATTCTTGACCAGGCCCTGGCCGGTCAAGGGATAAAGAATGTTTTGGCGGAGTTGCGCCCGCCCCAGCCCGGCTATCAACGAATGATGACCGCCATAACCTCTCTGCGCAATCTTGTCGAAAAAGGGGGCTGGCCGAAGCTTCCCACCCGTTTCATCCTGCGAGAAGGCATGCGTCATCCAGCCGTTTCGATCCTGCGACAACGTCTGATGCTGTCAGGGGATTATGCCATGCCGGGAAAAACCGATGAAGACTATTTCGATGGCAGTCTGGCCGCCGCAGTCAGCTTCTTTCAGATGCGTCATGGTTTGGGAATAGACGGGGTCGCCGGCCGCAGGACCCTGGCCGCCCTGAATGTCTCGGCCGCATACCGCTTGCAACAGCTTGAACTAAACATGGAACGATGGCGCTGGCTGCCTCGTAATCTTGGCCGCCGCCACCTGCTGGTCAACATCCCCGATTTCAGCCTGCAGGTCATCGATAATTCACAAGAAATCCTCCGGATGCGGGTAGTTGCCGGCAAGCCCCATAGGAGTACCCCTATTTTCAGCGATATGGTCGAGTATCTGGTCATCAACCCATACTGGTATCTGCCCGAGACCATTGTTGTTGAAGATATGGTCCCGCTCATTCTCTCCGATCCCGAATATTTGCAGAAAAAGGGAATTAAGGTTTTTGCGGCCGGCAGCGATGAACAACTGGAACTCGATCAGACCACAATCGACTGGACGGGGATCAGCAAAGAAAAACTGCCGTATAAACTGCGGCAGGATTTCGGCCCATCAAACGCCCTGGGACGGATCAAAATCGTCTTTCCCAACAGGTTTTCCGTCTACATGCACGACACCCCAAGCCAGGGACTGTTCAAGCAAAATTCCCGAGACTTCAGTTCAGGGTGCATCCGCCTCGAAAAACCGGTGGAACTGACCACATATCTGCTGGAAGGAAATCCCCTATGGAACCGGGAAGCGATTCTGGCCGCAATCGATAGCGGCGTCAGGCAGGTCATCGCCCTGGCGGAACCAATCCCCATCCACATCGTCTACATGACGGCGTGGGCGGACAAGCAGGGTGTTATCCATTTTCGGGATGATATCTACGGGTGGGACAAATTGTTTGAGGATGCCCTCAGCGGGAAATTACCAAAAGCGGACCCGGCCTGTGTCGACATGAACAAAATTTGATTTAGGGTAGTAGCCCACCCCGCCGCCGCGCATATCCAGGGCCACCCGGCGCAACGCATCCAGTTCGGTGCCGGGAATTCGGATATCGGCGGCCATGCCGTCCATATGCAGACTGTGTTTGGCCACGCCGGAACTTTTTTGGCGAAGCGCCCGGTTGGTCTCAGGCGAGCGGTAACCGGAGATTATGTGAATTCGAGCGCCGGGTTTAATCTTGCGGGTTATGCCGTGCAGAAGGTCAAGGAGAGCAGGGTCGATTGCTTTGATTTCCCCGGTGCGGTAATCCCGGAGAATATGGTTGACCTCATCGAGCGCCTCTTCGCAGTAACCCTCCTCGGTACAGTACTCGACCGTCAACTTTTCATCGGTATGGAGATTTAAAAAGGAAAGCTTCTTGACCGGAAGGACCATACGGCCGGCGGAGGCAATCAGGGGATGATCGACCAATCCGGCAACGGTGAAGGCAAGGCCCATTTTGATGAGCTGCCGCCGATCGACCCCATTACGCCGTTCACCCGTGGCACGCAATGTCCTCCGCCGTTCTCCCTGACGGCGTTCGCCCTTCCTGCGATCAATAATCGTCATATTCCCCTCTCAATACATACTCTATGTAATATAAGATTTAATTAGAGATTGTCAATTGGGATGATTGCCTGAAAAATCGTTTAAACAAAGAGATGCGTAATACCGGAAAGATGCATTAGAAAGGGAAATGGATTGATAATCACCCCCAGAAATTACTTCGGCCCGAAAAGACGGCGGGCGACAACTACTGCTTCCTTTAAAGGTAAAAGGTAGACGACTTCCCGATCCAGGTTCCGCCCGGCGCTCCATTCATCGTAATGTTTCTTCGTACAGAAGAAATTCATCAGGTTTCAGCAGTTGGCGGCCCAGTCGGCGTAATGATCGAGATCGACGTGCTGGACATGGATATCCGGCGGATCGACGGCGCTGATCCGGCCCTCCTCCATGGTTACGGTCAAAGGGGTCCGGCAGTGGCTGCAACTTGAAGTAATGGCGGCATCCTGATCGAACTCGAAAGCGCAGCCCATGGCATCGATAGCGCACATGGCATAGAAACGGCGGCCGTCCGACAGATGCACCCGGTGGCTGGTCGGCCGGGCCGAAACCGGGTACGCCCCGGCGATGGCGCATTTGTCATCCCGAATCAGCAGCCCCTTGTCCTGCAAGGCCGCGGCCAGCGCCTCGTATCTTTCGACAGGCCCCGAGCCGGCTTCGGCCAGTTCTGCCACCGTCAGCGCTCGGCCGGCCTCGATCAACCGGTTGAGCAGCATCTTGCGAAACCCTCTCTCGGCCTCCGTCAGTCTGGCGTCCAGGTTGGGGACTTCCTCCAGCTTTATAACCGCTTGCTCGTCCATACTTTCCGACTCCCTATTTCAGCAATCTCAACTCTTAATTTCCTGCATGGTCTTTTCCACCAACTGGCGGACATCGGCCAGGCATCAGCGTCCCTTGGGATTCGTCTCGGCACAGCGGCACGCGCCGGCCTTCTTTTCGCCGGCGATCCGTTCCAAAATCAAAGACCTGCCATGAGTCCGAACATCTCGGGCAATGTCTTCATCGGTATAATCAAAACAGTAACAAATCTTCTCACTCATATCAGTTTCCTTTGACAGGTTTGCCTTTCGGTTGGAAAACCTGAAATCTACCAGATTTATTTAACTTTACCAACCTGGGGATATCATCTTATCGCAAGTTTATTTTGTCTTTATCAGCAGTTTGAAAATAGATCTGACCCGTATTATTTTGTCTATTTGTTAAATTCGTATTTACCAAAAAGTAAGAATTTGTCTTTTTTGTCCATATGCAACATTATTGCTGAGAACATAAATAAAATAGCATGGTTAGCTAAACTGTATAAAGAAATATTGATATCAACAAAATGACTTAAGAAGTAATCCGAAATTAAGTGCATTAATAGTGCTATACCGGCACGTTAAAACCGTCGCCAACTGCTTCTTTTCTACTAACGGGGCTGAATTGCTTTGGGGAGGTACGTCTCCCCTGCGGCCTACAGCGTTCCCTGTGCGCCCAACGGAAGTACCCTTGAGGTATACGCTTCACGACTATTGTTCGCTATAATTATGCTCCGCAAGCTGCGCTTGGCGCACTAACGGTTTGACATTAACCGCGGTAAATCCGGAAAGGACCATAACAGCTGCTGCAATAACTAAGAAATATTTGATATTTCTCCCACGACTGATAACTGAGATCAACAATTCTTATACGATAAACAGTTTGCGGACTACTATCTCCCCATCTTCCCTTCAAGCCTTTCAATCCGCTCCTCAATGGTTAGCTGGCCGACTTTGGTTAATGACGGGCGAACTTCTTCGGGAATTTCGTCAACAACTCCGAGTCCTATAGTCTGCTCTTCCCCGGTCGTCGACTTCATTTTCGCGTAGATCAAATCGGGATTAACCGTAAAAATGCCGCCGGTAGCCAAGTCGACCAGCATGCCCACTGCGCCGCCGATCATAATATTGCCGAGGGAAACCGCATTAAATCCTTTTTTGGTTACGATCTCATACGGTTCGTAACCATCGAGTTCTATCCGTACTACATTATTTTTATTTCTTCTCAACCTGACCGTCAGGGGCGTTTCCCCTTTATACTGATCGTTGACGGTTACTCTTGCTTTTACCGGATTGCTGTTGATATCAACATTTTGATTAAAACCTGTGAGAACAGTTGCACATCCGGCCAGGAAAAGCAGGATAAAACAACAGATCATAAGCCCCCTGATTCTTATTATTATCTCCATTTCCAACTCTGTTTTTAAGAATTGTAGAGTGATCCGTGAAAGCAGAAAACCGACAGGCAAATATACCGAATGCGATCTTTCTGACAAGTAATATTCTTAAAAACTCCCCGCTACAAGATCACCTCTTTACTGAAGGGCTGGATAGGGAGTTGTAATGTGATCGGCTTTTCTTCGACAAGCCCTGGATACAAGACAGACTCACTTCACCAAGCTAAAGATGCCATTCCGAGAGCATCATTGCATAGGTTATCTTCTTTACGGAAAAAGATTGCAGAGGGTATACCGAATCAATATTTCTTTGCAAAAAAAAGGGCAGCCCGGAAGCTGCCCTTTTGCTATCGGACCCGTTATAGTTACCTTGCGTTCATATAGATATCGGACAGACTGTCGTTGTCGTCACGGGACAAGTCGGTCGCGTACGACTGAAAGGCTACTTTAAGGCCGTCGCCGCTAATGGCCGCGAAACTGCTGCTGCCGTTGCCATCGGCCACTACGTTTGTGCTCCCCGCCGCACGATCTCGGTAATAGACATTAGCGCCACTGGCATTTTTCACCAGATTGTCCGCCCCGGACTCAAACGCGACATAATTGCCGTCGGCGCTGATCGCAGGATGGTTGCTATAGTTGTTGCCTGCCTCTCCCTTTGAATTCACACTGGCAATTTCGGTGGCGCCGGTAGCCATATCATGCACGAAAATATTGTCGTACCCGTTGGTGGCCACACCGACGAGATTGCTCGACCGCGACCTGAAGGCCACCTGGCTGCCGTCGGCACTGATGGCAGGGACATCGTCGCAACTGTTGTCGCCTTGCGCTCCGCTGCTGCTAACGCTGACCCTGTCGATGGCGCCGGTGCTTCTATCGTAAACAAAGATGTCAGAGCGGCCATTGGTGTCCCCGGAAACAAGGTTGGTGGCATAGGAGAGAAAAGCTACATAACTGCCATCCGCGCTGATGGCCGGATAACGGGTAATGTTGTCAGGTTCCACACCGGAGCTGGTGACCCTCTCGATGACGCCGGTATCACGGTCCTTGATAAAGACATCTTGAGCATTGTTCGTATCGTCTGCAACGAGGTTGTTAGCGTTGGAGTCGAAAGCCACATACCTGCCGTCCGCACTGATGGAGGTGAAGAAACTTGGCAGATTCCCGTCCGCAGAGATGAGCTCGGTCGTACCGGTTGCGCGGTCACGGACAAAAACGTCCCTAAAGCCATTGGTATCGCCGGACACGAGATTGGTCGCCTCGGAGGAGAAGGCGACATATCTGCCGTCGGCGCTGATCGAGATGCTTCCACTGGCGCCGTCAGGTGCACCTCCGGTTTTGGAAACACTTACCCTTTCCGTGGTTCCGTTCAGAGTATCTCGAACAAAAACATTCATGAAACCGTTTGTCACGCCGTCAAGGTTGTCCGCAGCCGATACAAAGGCGACAAACGTGCCGTCCGAAGACACCTCGGGTTGGTAGCTGCCGCTATTGCCTTTGATACCGGAACTGTTGATACTCTCCAATGTTGTAATCGACCTCCCCGCGACCGCAGGGTTGTTCAAGGCAAGCGAAATCCCGATTGCCGCAACTGCACAGAAGCCTGACTTCATGATTTTCATCTTCATTAACGTCCTCCCGAATAAGATTTAGTTGCTATACTCCTAACACCGACGACCGATGATAGATGATAAAAATCGTTTTTCCCGGCTGGGAAATTTACAGCCAGCTTTGCAAAACTGTCCGATTTCCTGACTCTTTATATGCCTTACTTAACTAAGTTAATCGACGCATAAAACTACTGTCAACCTTATAATTTGAGTTTCAAACTAAGTTGCATATTACCTTTGACACCACAAGTCGGCCACACACCGCACTTACACGCTCAACCTGTGAATTAAAACAGGGCAACTCCGCCTTAAGGACAGCTTACGCAACTTACCGTTATTAAATGGTAATCAGCGCGACATCCCCTACAAACACCTCTCCGGTTTCCAGTTAAACGAACAACAATTTGAAAAGATCATCAATTTTTTGACAGTCAGCTTAGTCGGCCTATTCACCTCCATAACCTGACTTTTATTATTGGGCTTTCAATAGCCAATTTACTTCTTCGGCCTTGCCTTTTACCTCTTGCGGGATAGCCGGTTACTTTACTGTTGAAAGGGCCGGAACATGGCAATCATGAAAGGAGCGGTTCAGACATATAGGCAGATCGATTCGAAAACGGTCGACGTCTTCCCATACGGAATCTGCTATTGCAGAAAACACCGTTAACGGCCGACCTCTTGTTGTTTCGGATGGGAATAAGGGTGACCTATTGCGTAGTAAAAACAGAGATTGCGTCAGGATGTGGCGGGATAAATATGGAGTTGAAATCTCGTTGGAATTTCTTTTGCTCGGCCCTGGATGCTCGGTAGACTTGATTCCGACCTATTACCGCCTGCCGTAATGACAAATGCAACAAGCCGCCACCGGCCAACTTTTTCGGATCTTCATTCGCCTGCGTGCAAGATTATTTGAGGTCAATCACTTCCCCTTATCTTTATTGGTAAGCTCATAAAGAATCTTGCTGGCATTTTCGATTTTATATGGTTTTGGCATTACCCCGGAAAAGCCGTATTTTTCATGATTGGCCATGATGGGGTTGTTGGCGTATCCGCTCGAGACGATTATCTTCATTTCCGGATCGATCTTGAGCAATTCCTCGCAGGTCTCCTTGCCGCCCATACCACCGGGCACGGTCAGGTCGAGGATTACCACATCGTAGGGGTTCCCCTCCGCGGCGGCCTTGCGGTACAACTCAAGAGTCTCGGTACCGTCTTTTGCGCTCACGAGTTCGTATCCCAGATGGTTAAAAAGTTCGCTTGCAGTCTCCCGAACAGATTCCTCATCGTCCATCAAAAGGATCGAGCCCTTGCCGAAGTAAATCTCCTCTTCACCGGAAATTCTATCGGTCGAATTTTGCATAGAGGCAGGAAGGTAGATCTTAAATACCGTCCCCTCGCCCAACTTTGATTCGACGGTCAGCAGACCGCCATGTCTTTTAACGATCGAATAGGCCGTGGCAAGGCCCAGGCCATGGCCTTCATGTTTTGTGGAAAAGTAGGGGTCGAATATTCTCTGCAGGTTCTTCCTGCTGATCCCGGAACCATTGTCCTCCACCTTGATCAGGACATAATTTCCGCTGCTGAGAGGCAGGTCGTCGTCGGGACCTATCCTGACGTTTTCGGCATGGACGTCGACCACACCGCCGTCCGGCATTGCCTGATCGGCATTGACCACCAGATTGTGGAGGACCTGACTGATCTGGCCCTCGTCAACCGCTGCCAGGAAAAGGTCTTCGGCAAGATCGAAGTTGCATTTGACGTTTGAACCGCGCAATACGAATTGGCAGGAATCGATAATAATATCGTTGAGGGAGGTCGTCACCTTGACGGGCTCGCCGCCCTTGGAGAAAGTGAGGAGTTGCTGGGTGAGGTCCTTGGCGCGCAAAGTGGCCTTTTCCGCCTCCGCTATTCTTTTTGCCGCTTTGTCCGGATCTTTCTCAGATAGAATCCGGGACAGGGTCAGGTTTCCTAGAATCGCGGTCAGGATATTATTGAAATCGTGGGCGATGCCCCCCGCCAGGATGCCGATCGATTCCAGTTTATGCATCCGGACCAACTCATCTTCCATCTGACGCCGTTCAGTGACATTCTGGAAAATGCAATGGACATATGAAGGTTTGCCGTCGTCGCCGTACTTGCAATTGGCCGAACCGTGCAGGATGACCTTTTTACCGTCTTTATCTTGAAAAACCGACTCCATCTCGCCGCTGGTCCCATCGGTGATAGTCTTTCTGAAGTGAAGATCGCATTGATCGGCACTGTCCGGATAGATTAGATCGAATACTTTAAGCTTAAGCGCTTCTTCCTCGGTGTAGCCCATTACCTCGCGCCAGCTTGGGTTGACATAAAGCAATTGACCGTCGGGTCGGACGGTCTGAATCATGTCGCTGGCATTCTCGAACAGGCTCCGATATCTCTCCTCGCTCTCAATCAGGGACTTTTCCGCCTGCTCCTTCTTCTTGATCTGATCGACCAGCATCTCGTTGCTTTCCGAAAGATCACGGGTCCGTTCCTCAATGCGCTTTTCCTGGTTTGCCAGGGTTTGGGCAATCTCTTCCTTGGCGGCATTGAGACTAAGGAAGAGTTTCTTGATCTCCTCGGCCAACTGGCCGATTTCATCTTTCGGATACTCCGAACCGGTTTTAAATTTATTGTTCTGTAACGATTCCACCAGGGTTCTCAATGGTCTTATGGAAGAGATGAAGATAAAACCCAGAAACAGGATGCAACCGAGGATCAAGATGTAGTTGAGATAGGTAATCGAAGCGACTTCGCCCTTAACATGGGCGACGATGCTCTCGACCGGCTGCTGAACGACAAGCCCCCAGCCGGTCGCCGCTATGGGACGGTAGGAAGCGGAATATTTTTTACCTTGGAAGGCATATTCGACCGTTCCAGATTCTCCGGCCAGTGCCCTTTGGACCGGGACAAGGTCCATCAATTGAGATTCTCCGAATGTATCGACACTCAAGGAATAATCAGGATGGGCCAGAGGCCTGCCCTGCGAGTCAACCAAAAAGGTGCTGCCGTTGTTGCCGAATTTGAAGTCCCTGACCATCTCGAAGATGACATTAGTCTCTTGACTCGGCGAGATGGAAATAACCCCGCGGAGGACCCCGACTTCCTTACCACGATCATCCCTTATCGGAGTCGCGAATCCGGCGACAAGGGCGTTAATTACATCGGCATAATGAATGTCGAGAAAATTGGTTTTATTTTTGGCTAAAGTCTCCTGGATCCAATTATTATTACTTACTCTCTTGCCGACCAGATAAGGTTTACTTGGATATGAAACCCATTTGCCCTCAGGGTCTATGACAAAGAAGTAATCGAAAAACGGGGAAAGCTCATCGGCCTGGGATAAGGTTTTATCAATTTGCGCCCCTTTCATCGACACCACGCTTGGCATTCGGGCCAATACTTCCAGTTTGTTTATGTATGCGGTAAAATTTAGATTTATGGAGTGGGCCAGATGGTCGGCAATGCCGGCCTGATTGATTTCCAAATCAGCACGGTCGTTACCTTCGAGCAGAGGCTCGATATAGAAACGCTGAATTACAAACAATACCGCAATGAGCAGAAAAGCGGTAAGGAGAACCTTGCCTTTGATAGATCTAACTTTCATCATAATTCAACCTTCATAAACTAATTATCGTTAATCATCATATGGGGATATTGATAACTTATTTGTCGAGATTTTACGATATGATTAGCCAAATTCATCAGGCCGTGAAGTAGAGGCCCCGGCAACGGCAACTTTCTCGGAAGGAGGCGACATTTAACCGAGGGAGTTATTCATCTTCGGATGAATAGTGAAATCGACCTATTAGAAAAAGTCTACCGCTGATCGAACTTAACTACTAACGTTTATTCATGTAATTTGTCCAATTAGCTGGAGATAGCCGCAATGCATCTTAATCAAGTGGAGGACGCCATTTATCATAAAGATCAAGATGAATACCCCGACCTCCCTTGGAGCATCGGCATAAAAAAAGCAGAGGCGCCACAGCGGCGCCCCTGCTCGGGAGGAAAGCGGAATATAGACAGCTAGAGAGGGGCTTATTCCACTTTCTGGTTGTAACGGTCTTGATAGTACTTCTTCATGGCCTCGACCTTTTTCGGGTCAAAGCCCTCGATGAACCAGACGTGCCTCGGGTCGTTTTTGATATACTTGTCGAGGATCTCTTCATAAACCTCGGGTTTTCCTGCCTTATTGCTGGCTTCCTCGGCCTCGTGGAGGAAGTCGCCGTAGAAGTTTTTGGCAACGTCATAGATACCATGCCACCAGGCATAGTCCGGGCCCGACATAGCCGCGCCGTGCCGCGCCCTACGGCCCTCATGATGCCAGAGTTCCCAGTATACCCAGTCGATCTTCTCGTCGAAATTGGCCTTGGAGATTACACCCTTATCCATGAGGAGCGAGCGGATTTCCTTGGCGGGGATAGCGAATTTATCGTTATACAGATCAACGAAATTATCCAACTGATCGTAGAAACCCTGGACAAAGCCGGCAACATGGCAGGAAGAGCAGACATCCTTCATATTGACCAATTTCATTTTCCAGTTATCGGTCCTCTTGGAGACCGGAGCCCGCAAATTCCAGCTCAGGCGCTTGCCGACATCATGGGTCACCGGCTGGTTGCGCGAAGCGCTGATATGGCAGGTGGAACAGGTCGGAGCATCGAAATAGTCCTCACCGGCAACCCATTTGGGCCGGTCCATATTCAGCTCGTCTTCATAGGCGCGGTAGAGAATACCGTGTTTGGACTCCTCATAGACCTCTTTCTGGGGATGGTCCGGGCCAAGATGGCATTTGCCGCAGACTTCCGGTTTCCTGGCCTGCTCCTTGCTGAACCGATGCCGGGTATGGCAGGCGGAACAGGTGCCCTTGGAACCGTCCGGATTTACCCGGCCGATGCCGGTATTGGGCCAGGTGGCCGAATCCAGGGTGCCGTCCTTGTTTACCTTAACGATCGACCCATGACATTGACGGCAGCCCACCGCTACAGCCGGCTCGCCGCCGATGGTCTGACCGAGAAGGCCGTCCTGGGTATTTAAGATATCGCCGGCCGCGGCATGATGGCTGGCCTCCTGCTCGGCGGTCTCATCGGGATGACACTTACCGCAGTCTTTCGGCGAAACGATGGTCGCCACCAGAAAACCGTTGTGTTTCCGGGCATCGGCATCGCCCTTCTCCGCCTTATGGCATTCGTAGCAACCTACCCCTGACTGCCAATGCGAACTGGACTCCCACTGAGTGACCAGACCGGGCATCTGTTCCTGATGGCATTCCAGACACGCCTTGGTCTGTTCGGAAACCGCACCCATGGCAAATCCGGCCCAGCCTAATAGCACCATGCTCCCCGCTATCAGTTTTAATAAACCTTTCATCTTCATCACCTCTTCCTTTTGATTGACGAAATTCTTTCCCTTTCGCGTTATTGAAAGTTTTGAAAGCCTTCAGCAATCTTAAAAGCACATTACATGCCAACACAAAAAGTCTTTAGGTTCGGCAACTTACCGCGCCGAATAACATCGATGCTACCATACGGTAACATCAGATTTGACCATGATGTTACCGTATGGTAGCATCAAATATGGTTGAAATGTCAAATAAAAAAGGAGGATTGCGTAGTTGCGGGCAGTCAACCGAGGGTTATCGACTTTTCAGGAGATTAAAAACAACCCGGCCCCACATTTGCATGGTTATCCCGTAACAATTCAAAGCTGAATTCAGCATGGAAAGCAAAAATGCGCCTTAGAGTAAAACTGTCAATCCTGGTGACGATCATCGTCACCGTCAGTTTCGGGATTACCTTCTACCGGACCTCTTCCTTTCAGAACCAACTGGTCTTCAGCCAGACCGAGCGCCAGGCCAGAATGCTGGCTCAGCAGATCATGCTGACCAGAAAATGGGTTGCCGACCACGACGGCCTCTATTTCATTAAAAAGGCGGGGATCACCAGTAACCCCTTCCTGGAAGAAAGTGATATCGAGGATATCGAGGGCCGGGTCTATGTGAAACGCAACCCGGCCATGGTCACCCGGGAACTATCCGAATACGCAAACGCCGCCGATTTCTGCCGCTTCAGGGTGACCAGCCTCAAGCCGGTCAATCCGAACAACGCCCCGGACGAGTTCGAGCGCAGCGCGTTGATCGGCTTTGAACAGGGGCGGGAAGAGCTGATCCGCATAGTTAAGGGCGACGGCGGCAGAGTGCTCAGATATATGGTGCCGCTGAAGGTCGAGGCGTCCTGCCTGACCTGCCATGCCAAACACGGCTACCGGGTCGGCGACATCCGCGGCGCATTAAGCCTTATGGTGCCGATCTCCTGGGCCGATAATGCCATAAACGCCAACAACCATCTGCTGCTGATCATCGGCGCGATCACCATCCTGATTACGGCCCTGACCATCTACCTGCTGATTGACTTTCTCGTAGTCCGCCGCCTGGCCATGCTTTCGAAAGCGATGAACAACTTCCCCACCAGGGATATTTCCCTCCAGGAACTTCCTGCCGGCCATGACGAGATCGGCGAGCTGTCCTCCAGTTTTTCCGAGCTGGGCGACCGGCTCCTGACCTCGCAGACCGAGCTGCAGAAAACCAGGGAGCAGATGTTCCTGCACGAGAAGATGGCGGCAATCGGGCAGCTGGCGGCGGGCATTGCCCACGAGGTCAACAACCCCTTGAGCGGGATGCGTAACTGCGTCAAATGCCTTCAGGAAGAGCCCGACAACGCGGAACGCCGGGAACGCTATCTCGGCCTGATCGACAAGGGGCTGCGACGCATCGGCCAGATCGTCGGACAGCTTCTGAATTTCAGTCGCAAGGAACCGCTTCGCTTGCGCAAGGTCGACATCGACGGCGTGATCAGGGAGTGTTTCGAACTGCTCGATTACCAACTGAAAAATATAGATCTGAAGCTCGATCTCAACCTCCCCGCGCCCCGACTGGTCGATGCCGAGGCCTTAAAACAGACCCTGTTGAACATCGGCCTTAACGGCGCCCAGGCCATGCCGGACGGCGGCACCCTGTCGATCGGCAGCGAGGAGAGCGACCGGGAGGTGGTTATCACCATTTCAGACACCGGCGAGGGAATAGCCCCAGAGGACCTTGACCATATTTTCGAACCGTTCTTTACCACCAAGAGCCAGGGCGAAGGCACGGGCCTGGGGTTGTCTGTATCATTTTCATTGATCAAAAAAATGGGCGGGGAGATCACGGTGGAGAGCGACCGGGAACGGGGGACCACATTCACGATCAGAATCCCGAAGAGATCGGATAACAGCGTATAAATTAAACGGGTTAATAAAATGGCAAGGATACTACTGGTTGAAGATGACGAGATCATGCGGGTCACCCTTTATGATCGTTTATGCGGCCTCGGTTTCAGGGTAGACCAAGAAGACAACGGCAAAGACGCCCTGCATCGAATCAAGGAAAATCTCTATCACCTGATCATCTCCGATATAAAAATGCCCGGCCTCGACGGCATCAAACTGCTGGAACAGATCAGAATCCTGTCGCCGGAAACGGACACCATCCTGATGACCGCCTACGGCAGCGTCGAAGACGCCTCACAATGCCTGAAAAATGGGGCGACGGATTATATCCTCAAGCCCTTCGACATGGATGATCTGACCATCCGGGTCAACCGCATCCTGGCCAACCAGAAAATCAGAACCAAGTGCCGGTCCCTGGAGGAGGGTTCCCGTCCGTCCCAAATGATCGGCAGCAGCCCGGTCATGGTCGATCTGCAGAATATGCTTACCCGGGTGGCAGCCACCGACTCGACTGTCCTGATCACCGGCGAATCCGGCACCGGCAAGGAGCTGGCCGCTGCCGCCATCCATTATCGGAGCAAATATGCCAAGGGCCCATATATCAAGGTCAATTGCGGCGCCATCCCGGAACACCTGATCGAGTCGGAACTGTTCGGCCACGAAAAAGGCGCCTTTACCGGCGCCGTGGCTAGGAAACCGGGCCGCTTCGAAATGGCGGACGACGGCACTATCCTCCTGGACGAGATCGGCGACCTGCCCTCGCAGATGCAGGTTAAATTACTACGGGTTCTGCAAGAGAAAGAAGTTGAAAGGCTGGGCGGAACCAAGCCGATCCAGGTAAACGTCCGGGTAATCTGCGCCACCGCCAAGGATTTGGTCGATGAGGTCAAGACCGGGAATTTCCGCGAGGACCTCTTCTACCGGCTCCAGGTCATTCCCGTAAAAATTCCTTCGCTAAGAGACCGCAAGACGGACATCCCCGAACTGTGCGATCACTTCCTCAAGGAATTCAGCCTGATGCGCGGCATGCAGCTCAGCTTATCCGACGGGGCGATGAAATGCCTGCTCAACTACCACTTTCCGGGCAACATTCGGGAACTGCGCAACATTATCGAGCGCGCCTCAGTGCTGACCCAATCGGCGGTCATCGACATGCTTGAATTGCCCTGCGACCTTACCGGCAGCGGCCCCAGACTGACCGATGACTCTTCATGCAATCTGGCCGAATCGGTGGCCCGGGCTGAAAAGGACTGCATTTTAAGAGCCCTCGACCAAAGCGGCGGCAACAAAAGCGAAGCCGCTGCAATACTTGGAATCAGCCGGAAAAACCTCTGGGAAAAGATGAAGCTCCATCAATTGAAACTATGAAAAAGCGGCTTGGCAATCAGATGCGACAATTTGCCACACCCCGAAATAGGAAACGGCATGCTATAAATAATTACCACTTGGTGGTATTCATGTTTTTCTTTCCAGGGCAATCGGATGTTGCCTCTCCCGGACGACCCCTCCCGGAGGGGCAACATCCGCAAACCCGGCTTACCGTTAAGACCACCGGTAAAGAATTCACAACCGTTGGCCTTGTCAAAAAACAGAGAGGAGATCTCCATATGAAAACCGCCGGACTCCGATCCAGAACCTCCGCACTTAACGCACTTGCATTATTCGCCCTGATCATCCTGAGCATGGCGGTCATCCCCCCGACCAGCGCGGCGGAACAACCCGCGCCGATGACGATTACCGATGAAATGTCCTGCGGGGTCTGCGGCATGTTTCCCGCCAAATTCGTTAAGTGGCAGACCCAAATCATCTTCAGCGACGGCACGATGGTGCCCTTTGACGGCAGCAAGGACATGTTCAAATATATTCTCGATATGGCGCAATACGACCCCAAGCATTCGGCAGACGATATCGCGGCGATCTGGGTCAAGGTGTTCGACACCGGTCTGTGGATAAACGGCAGAGAGGCCACCTTCGTGGTCGGCAGCAAGGTCATGGGCCCAATGGGCCGGGAACTGATCCCTTTCAAAAATTCTGCCGAAGCCGAGAATTTCAAGAAATCGAACGGCGGAATGATCAAGGTTTTCGACGACATCTCCATGGACGACATTAAAGGACTCGGCATGAGCGGCATGAAAACGGAAGGTAAAATGCCGGGAAAGATGTAATCTTATTTATTACCGAATAAACAGCCGACAATACCTCTTTACCTATCCAATTGACGGGGAAAGGGGTATTTTATTGTAATATAATCATATTTATCTCTTATATAATCAAAGAGAAAGACCAGCCTAAATGTCTGAAACTTTCACAACCCCACCCTTCCAGGATTCGACCACTTCCAGGATTGCTTTTTCCTGGCTTCTGAAGCTGCGCTGGGGAGCCGTAATCTGCCAACTTCTGCTGATTCTGGTCGTCGGTCTGCTCTTTGACATCGATATTCCAATGCCGATCCTGCTGGCGGTGATTTTCTTTCAGATCTTCAGCAATCTCTATTTCCACCTCCTCAAAAACCAACAAGCCGCGATAAGGCCATTGGTGTTCGGCCTGATCATGACCTGGGACATAATCCAGCTGACCCTGCTGATTTACTTCAGCGGGGGACCAATGAACCCCTTCACTTTCATCTATCTGGTCCATGTGACCCTGGGGGCCATTCTTATGGGACAGAGATGGGCCTGGGGGCTTAACCTGATCGCCATCGCCTGCTATATCCTCCTTTTCATCCTGCCCCCCATTTCCTATTTTAATGAAGGGCTGGTTGCCGGTTCCATTGAATCGCCCTGCATCAGCGAAAGCAGCATGAGCCTGCATCTCCAGGGCATGTGGGCGGCCTTCACGATCACGGCATTATTCATTGTTTTCTTCGTCAGCCGAATCGGCAAGGCCATGGAAGGACATCAGCAGACCATAGCCAGTCTGGAAAAGGAGAGACAGAAAAGCGAAAAGATGGCCTCCCTGGCCACCCTGGCGGCCGGGGCCGCCCATGAATTCTCCACCCCACTGGCAACCATCGCCATTGCCGCCGGAGAGATGATCCATCACTTAAATGAGCAAGGCGGGGACCCCGAGCTCCTCGGCGACGCCTCCCTGATCAAAAAAGAGGTAAACAAATGCCGCGACATTCTCCGGCAATTGGCGGCCGATGCCGGCGAACATCTGGGCGAATCTTTCATCGTTATTTCCCCCGCCGATTTTCTTGACATAGTTGCCGCTGAATTTAAGAATGAAACGAGTAGGGAGATAACGTTTAGTCTGGACACCGAGATCGAGCAAATTTCGATTCCTCTCCAGTCGTGGCTGCGCGTCATCAAGGGACTGCTGAAGAACGCCCTCGACGCCTGCCAGGACAGGGAGATCCAGGGACGAATATATTCGGACAAGGATTATCTTGCCATCACGGTTGCCGACCATGGAGCAGGTATGTCTAAGGAAGAAATCAGCCGGGCTACCGAACCTTTCTTCACCACCAAGGAACCGGGGAAAGGCCTTGGGCTGGGCCTTTTCCTGGCCAAGTCGCTGGCCGAGCGTTTTGACGGCGATCTGCTGATCGATTCCGCACCCGGCCGTGGAACAAAAGTGACCTTCCGGGTCAAACTTGCAAGGATTACTCCGTGAGCGAGAGACCGCCAGAAAAAACAGAGTCCATTCTTATCGTCGACGATGAAGAGTATTTTCGGGAAAGGCTCGCCCGCGCCTTGGCCAGAAGGAATTATGAGGTCCGCCAGGCGGGCAACTATAGTGAAGCGATCGAGATTATCAAAACAGACCGTCCCGACAGGGGAATCTTCGATTTGCGGATGCCGGGTCCGTCCGGACTGGAACTGGTCAGAATGGCCATCGAAGTAAACCCGCTAATGAAGATCGTGGTCCTCACCGGCTACGGCAGCATCGCTACCGCCACCGAGGCGATCCGGCTCGGCGCGATCAATTACCTGGCCAAACCGGCCGATACCGAAGAGATCCTCGCCGCCTTCCATGATGAGAAAAAGGTCGAAGCCGCGCCTCCTCAAAACGACATCGAAACCCCGTCACTGGCCAGGGTCGAGTGGGAACATATCAACCGGGTGCTGGCCGATTGCGGCGGCAACATCTCGGCCGCGGCCAAGCGATTGAATATCCACCGCCGCACCTTGCAGCGCAAACTCCTGAAGTTCCCACCCTTTCAATGAGATATTCGCGAGTCCGCCCCGCCTGCAATCTTGATTTTATCCAGCCACTCAAGTAGTATGTCGGACTTGTAATTTCCAATAACTCGGGTATTTCACAAGCCGAAGACAGTAAATTTTCTCAAGGTAAATAAAAATGATCACCCTGCTTGACTATGGCGCCGGAAATGTCCGCAGCGTTAGAAACGCCATCAAAAAACTGGGTTTTGAAGTTAAGGATGCCGCAACCCCGGATGATATTCTCCGTGCTGAAAAGCTGGTTTTCCCGGGAGTAGGTAACTTCATCACCGCCATTCAGCGGTTGAATGACCTGGGATACATTGATCCACTGCTTGAAAGGATTCGGGCCAATAAACCCTTCCTGGGCATATGTCTGGGACTGCAAACGCTTTTTGAGGGCAGCGAGGAATCCATCGGTACACCCGGCCTGGGTATCATTCCGGGTATGGTCGGCAAGTTTGACGAGACCAGCAAGTCTGTTCCACAGATCGGCTGGAACGGGGTAAATATCCGCAAAGACTCTCCTCTTTTCAACAATTACAAAAATGAAAAATTCTATTTCGTCCACTCATACCGCGCCACCGCCAACGAAAACAACCGCGATTGGATACTGACCACAACTAATTACGGCGAAGAATTTATCAGTGGTGTGCAGAAAGGCAATACTGTCGCTTTTCAGTTCCACCCCGAGAAAAGCGGTGAAGCAGGGCTGAATATTTTCAGGAATTTCCTCTCTGCAGACGACCTTGCCATCGAGGTATCCTCGGCATCACAGAAAAACGTTGCCGAAACGAAGATAGCCAAAAGGATTATAGCCTGCCTGGATGTCCGAACCAATGACGCCGGTGACCTGGTGGTGACCAAAGGCGACCAATATGACGTGCGGGAGGGAGGAGAAGTCCGCAATCTCGGAAAACCGGTTGAGCTTGCCCGCCGCTATTACGAAGAAGGAGCCGACGAAGTCACATTCCTTAACATCACTGCCTTTCGCGCCTTCCCCCTTGAAGACCAGCCGATGATCGAAGTCTTAAAAAGGACTTCCGAAAACGTTTTCGTGCCGCTGACCATCGGCGGAGGCATCAGGGAATTTACCGATTCTGAAGGGAAATTCTACACAGCTCTCGACGTGGCCACAGAGTATTTCAGGTCCGGTGCCGACAAGATCTCGATAGGCAGCGATGCAGTCCACACCGTCGAGGCATACCTGGAATACGGGAAAGCTACCGGCAAAAGCTCCATAGAACAGATTTCCCGAGTTTACGGAAATCAGGCGGTTGTTATTTCCGTAGACCCAAGGCGGGTATACGTAGATTCACCAGACGACACCTCACACTACACGATCAAAACCGCCACACCGGGACCTAATGGAGAAAAGTATTGCTGGTATCAGTGTACTGTTAAAGGCGGTAGAGAGGGTCGGGACATTGACGTAGTGCAGTTAGTCACAGTGTGTGAAAAACTTGGAGCAGGAGAGATACTTCTCAACTGTATGGATAAAGACGGCACCAACTCCGGTTACGATCTGGAACTGATCCGGATGGTCAAAGAACAGGTAACGATTCCAGTTATTGCCTCAAGTGGCGCCGGCAAGGTTGAACACTTCTCTGAAGTCTTTAAGGCAACTGACGTTGAAGCAGCCCTGGCCGCCGGTATCTTCCACAGGAAGGAAGTCCCGATCTCTGACGTGAAGAAGCACCTTCAGGAGGAAGGGATCGAGATACGTTAGTTGGGAAGTACACTGATAACGAAAATACTAATAAGCCACCTTTGGAGTCATCTGAGGGTGGCTATTTTTATTGGCGAGTTGTTGGCTGTAAATGGGGTAGACAGTGAAAATTTTCAAGAGCTATATTGACTTTATGCTTAGCAGGTATGTCAAAATATCAAGCCTGCCCCCCGGCTGATCAAGGAGCAAGAGTCAAGCAAAGATCTGACCCCTCTTTTCTCTTTTAATTAATTATTATGTCCCCGGAACTCCTAAAACCATAACCGAGGCCACCACCTCTTTCTCAAATGTGCGAAAAATATTTTACGTTATTGGTCTTACCCACGAAAAGTGGACATGTTTAATTGCCTATGTTGCTGTTCAAATTCATGCGGGCTGATATTGCCAATCGCCGAATGCCGTCTCTTTCGATTGTAAAACAGTTCAATGTACT
>Ga0102953_1000363_pt1 | contig 32530 bp, 38 predicted proteins | sample SalPon2A_C_D2_MG_FD_78509 | JGI IMG/M metagenome (GOLD analysis project Ga0102953, IMG submission 78509) | Soil microbial communities from South San Francisco under conditions of wetland restoration - Salt Pond MetaG R2A_C_D2_MG | ecosystem: Environmental > Terrestrial > Soil > Wetlands | place... | reverse complement strand
GTAATCCATGCGCCCTTGCCCTTCAAGGCGCGACGCAGCGGTTCCACCTTGCGCACGAAGCAGCAGGCCTTGCGGCTTTCCACGCTGTCGTAGAAACCGTTGATGCCGTGTTGCGCAACGTAGTCCTCGACCAGATTGCCGTCCGGGAAATACACCTGCAGCGGCACATCGAAGTGGCTGCGCACCGCCTGCATCAGGTCATAGGTTTCCTGCGGCAGGCGGCCAGTATCCAGGCTGAAAATGGCAATATCCGGGCGGTGCAATGCAATCAGGTCTGTCAGCACCATATCCTCGGCACCCAGACTGCTGGCGAACACCACCGGCGCATAATCGCGCGCGGCATCGTTCAGCACCGCAATCGTTTGCTCTATTTTCTGTTCCAGGCTCATATCGCAACTCCTTCCGGCAATGCCTCGGCCAAATCCAGTGCTTCGTCCTTCTCCACGCAGAACGCCGCCACGCGCACCGTCCACGCATCCACCGCGCGGTTGAATGCAGTCAGTGTCTCGTCGTCTGCCGCGCGCAACGCATGCTTCAGCATGGTCAGCAGTTGCTCGAATTCCTGCGCGATCTCAGCCGGCGCCAGTTGCTGCAACTGCGCCACGAGCTGCGCCAAGTCATCCTGGCGCAGGCCACCCAGCAGCTGCACCAGCCCGCCGCCGAGCACGCGCAGAATGGATTCGCTGCACTGCGCCGCCTCTTCGTACTTGCGCTGGAACATCAGCGCAGTGCGGTAATGGCGCTCGTGTGCGGCTTCGAAGAAATTTGCGCCGATCAGCACCTGGGTCGCGCCGGCGCATTCGCCGCCGCCCAGTTGCAGTACGCGGAAATCGCCGGCGTCACCATGGTCGCGCATCACCGAATCTATTTGCTCCGCCCTGACCTCAATCAGGTCGGCCAGCAAATTCTTGAAATAGCCCTCTTCCTGCTTGCGCACCCATGCGAAAAAGTTGGCTTCCCCGCTGTCAAGGTGCGCCTTCTGCACACGCTCGATGGCCGGCTTCACGCGTGCCGCCGGCACTGACGGCCCCTTCAGGCCGAGACCGCCGCCGCCCATGCCGCTACCGCCAAAGTAGGTCTGGTAGTGCGGCACCAGCTTGCCGTGCAAACGCTTGCCTTCGCCGTAGATACCGATGTCGCCGGTCTCCGGCTGGGCACAACCGTTGTGGCAGCCGGAAACGCGGATGCTGATGTCCTTGATCCCGCCCGACAGCTTGGGCGCGACGATGGTGCTGGAAGTGATGCCGAGGCGGCAGGTCGAAGTACCGGGGCAGGCCACCACGTTGTCGCCGACTTCAGGCTCGGCCAGGCCCAGCTCAGCCAGGCCCGAGCGCAATGCATCCAGACTTTCCTGCAGCACGTTCATGATCACCAGGTTCTGGTCCTGCGTGGTGTGCACTTCGTCCAGCCCCTGTTCGCGCAGCAGGCCTGCGATACCGCGCAACTGCGCCACGCTCAGTTCGCCCAACGGAACGCTGACCGGCAGCACGAACATCGCTCCCGACACGTTACCGGCGAAGCCGGCCGATTGCGGGAGGGAGCGATCAAGCGGCATTCCCGCACCAGCCGCATTCGCGCACCGTGTCATGCCGCTTTCCTGATGCTGGTGGAACAGCACGCGCGGCGCACCCTGTCCCGGCGCGGAAACGTCGCTGGCCTTGCGCCACACGCCTTTCGGATACGGACGGTCGGCCAGTGCATTCTTCGTACGCTCGAACTCCTCGCGGTACAGCTTGCGAAAACCGTCCGCACCGAAGCGATCGACCAGGAACTTGATGCGCGACTTGGCGCGCAGCTTGCGGTCGGAATAACGGTTGTGCAGGCTGACCAGCGCCTCCAGCGCAAACAACAGTTCGCGCTCGGGAATGAATTCCTCGACTACGATGGCCTCGTGCGGCTTGTGGCCGAGGCCGCCGCCTGCCTTCACCATGAAGCCGTGCATGCCGTCCTGAATCTTCGCCACCACGCCCGCATCGTGCAGCAGCGATTGCGCGCAGTCGGATTCGCAGCCGGAAAAGCTGACCTTGAATTTGCGCGGCATCTGCTGGCTGAGCGGGTTGCGCAGGAAGTGCAGCGTCGCGCCGTCCACGTGCTTGCCCACATCGACGTGTTCACGCGGGCACACCCCGGCCAGCGGGCAGGCGGTCATGTTGCGCACGGTGTTGCTGCACGCCTCGCGCGTGGTCAGCCCGGCCTGCGCCAGGCGACGCATTGCGTCTGGCGTCTGCGCCAGCGGAATGTAGTGGATCTGGATCGACTGGCGCGTGGTGATATTGGCATGGCCGTGCTGCGAATAGGTTTCGGCAGTGTCGGCCAGTGCCTCCAGTTGCTCCGGCGTCACGCGTCCTCCCGGCGCCTTCACACGCAGCATGTTCACGCCTTCCTGGCGCTGGCCATACACACCCATCTGCAGACGGGTGGCGGTAAAGCGATCGGCATCGACCTGGCCGTCGAGAAAGGATTGCAACGCCTGCTCGAAGGCGTCGATTTCTTCCAGGTTGGACAAGTTGCTTGTGTTCACGCTCATCGCGGTTTCTCCTAAATAAAATTCTGTTTTATGCCAGCAGCAGGCGGCCACCGATCAGCATCAGCATGGTTGCCAGGGTCGGGCGCAACACGCGCTCCGGAATCTTTACGCCGAGGTGGCTGCCGAGGTAGATGCCGGGCAGCGAACCCAGCAGCAAGCTGCCCAACAGGCCGTAATCCACCGTGCCCAGCGCAGCATGGCCCAGGCCGGCGATCAATGTCAGCGGCACCGCATGCGCAATGTCGGTACCGACAATCTTCGCGGTATCGGTGCGCGGGTACAGGAACAGCAACAGCACCACGCCCAGCGCGCCGGCACCTACCGAAGATAGCGTCACCAGCACACCCAGCACGGCGCCGGTAAAAATGGTTGCGCCGGTCAGGTGATGCGCCTGCAACTCGCGTAGTGCGCCGTCCGGTTTGCGGCCGAGTTTCTGCAAGTGCGGCTTGAACAGCAACGCCAGTGCGGTGAGCACCAACGCCACGCTCAGCACGCCGGTGATCAACGTCTTCAGGTGCTGCGTATCCAGCGCCAGCGCGTGCAGCACCAGCAGGCTCAGCAGCGCGGCCGGCACGCTGCCCGTCGCCAGCAGGCGCACCACTTTCCAGTCCACCGTGCCGTTGCGGCCATGCGCAAAACTGCCGCCCAGCTTGGTCAGCGCGGCATACAGCAGGTCGGTGCCGACGGCGACGGCCGGGGCCACGCCGAACGCCAGCACCAGCAGTGGCGTCATCAGCGAGCCGCCGCCAACGCCAGTCACGCCGACAATGAAACCGACCAGGAAGCCGGAAAGGGTGTAAAGCCAGTCCATGTGTAATCTCCGAAAACGGAGCGAATCGTAGCGGACCGGCATATGATTACCAAATGGTATTATGTTAGTATTTTATAACCCATCGTTATAAGGAATGACGGCATGAACTTGCAGCAATTGCGCTACCTGCAGGAAATCGCGCGGCAGAACCTGAACATTTCCGACGCAGCGGAAGCCCTGTATACCTCGCAACCCGGCGTCAGCAAACAGATCCGCCTGCTGGAGGATGAACTCGGCATCGAGATTTTCATCCGCAACGGCAAGCGCATCACCGCCATCACCGAGCCGGGCAAATCAATACTGGAAATCGCCCAGCGCATCCTGCTCGACACCGACAACATGAGGCAGGTGAGCGAGGAATTCCGTGCCCACGACAGCGGCACGCTGACCATCGCCACCACCCACACCCAGGCGCGCTACGCGCTGCCGCCGGTGGTGAAGCAATTCATCAAGCGCTACCCCAAGGTCAAGCTCGAGCTGCACCAGGGCAACCCGACGCAGATCGCCCAACAGGTTCTGGATGGCAAGGCCGACATCGCCATCGCCACCGAAAGCCTGGCGCTGTACGACGAACTGGTCACCCTGCCCTGCTACGAATGGCACCACTGCATCATCACGCCGCCAAAACACCCGCTACTGGACGAAAAGAAGCTGACGCTGGAAAAGGTTGCGCAGTACCCGATCATCACCTACGACTTCGCCTTTACCGGCCGCAACAAGATCAACGCCGCATTCCAGGCCAAGGGGCTGGAGCCCAACATCGTGCTCACCGCCATTGATGCCGACGTGATCAAGACCTACGTCGAACTGGGGCTGGGCATCGGCATCGTCGCGCACATGGCCTACATCCCGGAACGCGACAAACAGTTGCGCATGCTCGAAGCAGAAAACCTGTTCCAGCCCAGCGTCACGCGAGTGGCGATCCGCAGGAACGAATACCTGCGCGGATACTGCTACGACTTCATCGAACTGTTTGCGCCGCAACTGACGCATGACGTCGTTGCCCAGGCCATGCACAACATCGGCAACAAGGAATAAACATGAACGAAACCATCCGCACGCTGCACGCACACCGCAGCATCCGCAGCTACACCGACGAAACGGTGAACGACGAGATGCTCGATGCCATCGTCGAGGCCGCGCACCTCGGGCCGACCTCGATGAACGCGCAGGAAATTTCAGTGGTGGTGGTGTGCGACGCCGAGAAGCGCAAGCGCATTGCGGAACTCGCCAACAATCAGGCGTGGATCGCGCAGGCACCAGTGTTCATCGCCATCGTCATCGACTTCAACAAGACCGAACTCGGCCTGCGCAAGACCGGTCTCACCCAGGTCGTGCATGAAAGCATGGAAGGTTTTGGCGTGGCTGCCGTGGACGCCGGCATCGCGCTCGGCCGCATGATGACCGCTGCGCAATCGCTGGACCTGGGCATCGTGCCCATCGGCGGCATCCGCCGCAATCCGCAGGGCATGGTCGAGCTATTGGAACTGCCGCCGCTCACCTTCCCGCTGGTCGGCATGTGCATCGGCCACATCGCCAACGACGCGCCGCAAAAACCGCGCATCGATATCAAGGCCTTCCGCCACGACGAACGCTACGACGCCTCCGGCTACCCCGCCGCCATCAATGCCTACGACCAGACCATCATGGAATACTGGCAGCAACTCGGCCGCGCCGACGGCCAACCCTGGTCGAGCAACCTTGCCCCGTTCCAGCGCGTGTATTACCCGCAGGTCAAGCCGGTGGCGGCAATGCAGGGATTATTGAACGATAAGTAACGCCCGCTGCTGGAGAGGTATATCATTGGTGGAGCGTAGCCATCTATAGTCCGACTGTGACTTCAGCACACGCCTGGTGTATCTGAAACCTGAGGGAGTCACCATGAAAAAACTAAAGCATGAAGCGGAATTGTTCAAGGGGGCATTACTCGCCGGGGTGAAATATGCCGAGGGGCGCGGCGTGGTCACGTTTGAACCGACCGATTCGGCGAGCGAGAAGCTGTTATACATCTACCGGCTGCTCGTTCACGACAAGGTCATTCAACCGCTGCCTGAAGATCAGGTCTCCGAAAAATCCTTGAGGCACAAACTGGCAATCTGGTATTCGAAACAACTACCCAAAGACCATCCGCTCCTACAATGAAAGGCTGGATGTCGCAATGCCCACACCTACCCTGCACGAAAGAATACTCAAAGCCCTGGCCGGTTCTTCCAGCCAGATGCCGGTCAACTTATCCAAACTTCAGACGATGTTTGAGCCTAATGTCGAGATGGATGATCTGGCCAGGGAGTTGGATTCGATGTGTTCGAGCCACGAACTGCAGGTCTGTTATGGAATCAAGAGCGGGGAATCTTATATATCTTATTGGCTGTCAGGAGTGATCCCGCCCAGCTGGAAGATATCTCACAAAGCTACAGCAATTGCTCGCCGTAAATCGGAAAAAGGAAAGGCCGGTTAAACATCCCTGGGCAGTCGAGCAACCTCACTCCCTCGTGTATTACCCGCAGGTCAAATCGGTGGCGGCGATGCAAGACCTACTGAATGATAAGTAACTAGGCCAAATGGCATATTGCCTTATACAAGCTTTGTGGTTAGGGTTGGACAGTAATCAGCAACTATGGAGTGGTAGGTATATTTTGCAGGCGTCTATTTCTAGTTAGCAGTCAATGAAAGGAGCGAGCCATGGGCCGAAATCGCTGGAGCTTTGACAATTATCCCGACTCGTGGAAATTGGGCGGCAAGAAGAAGATCAAGATCCACGTCCGGGCCAGATCGACTGTGCGAGTGTGGTTTACCCATAACGGAAGCGAAATCAAAAACGCGGACGGCAGCTCTTTGTCCTACTTCTACCAGAGCACCATCTCCTCAGGAATAGACTCAGCTATCGATTTTCCTTTTTCTAAGCTTAATGGGAAATCGGTGACTGACATGAAGTACGCAACGATCCGCCCACAGTCTACAAACGCACTGTGCTGTGCCGCATTCGAAGACGGGGAGATGAAACCACTTGGCGAGTGGTTGCTTGCTCATGGTTATGCTCCAGTGCAGGTGGGGCTTGCCTTGGTTCAGGCGTACCTGACGTTGCCCGTGTTTGCGGCCAAACAGGCATCGATCAATATTGGAGTGTCACTCGACGTGCTCGACGCACTTGACCGAACATTCCTGCCTCAAGACGTCGGGGCGCGATTCCTGGTTGAGCAGGGGCGCATTACGCGTTCGATCGACGCCAAGGGCCTGAAAGCTTCCGATTTCGAGTCGCTCTATTTTGGATCTGACGAGATCGTCGCCGGCAAGGACGGATGGACGAGCGCCGATCCCTACGACGGTGAAGTCATGTTGGTCGCGCTCGATGGAATCGCCTCGTCGGAAGCACCAGAACGAGAAGAGATGGAGAAACAGCTTCGGGAGAACAGGCTAAAAAGGAATTAAAGGGAAGGAATAAAGAATAAATGGGGCCAGAGACATTTATTGAGTAACCGAAATCGACTCCGCCCCCATCTATTTTCATTAAGCAGCCTTATCGACCCAGCTATTTCTTTTAGCGGAATACATTCCTGCATAAGCTGCACGTAAAATTTTGTCGGGGCTATGCAACTTGCCGGTCTCGGTTACATGACCGATCGCCAGGGTTATTGGCCACCCCTGGTTTCGAAATTCCCTGGCACTTTCAAGTTTTATTCTGTTAACCAGCATGGTGCATGCGTTCTCATCCATGCCCGGATAGAGAAGCACGAACTCATCTCCGCCAAAACGGCAGGCAATGTCCGCCTCCCTGGAATTATCCTTTAATATCTCAGCCACGGCCTTAAGGGCCTCATCGCCGACTTGATGCCCCAGGATGTCATTCAGATTCTTGAATTGATCGATGTCGATAAAGAGCAGTGAATACGGCTTTCTTGAACGTTCGCTGCGAGATTGCTCAATTCCAAATCTCTCGAAAAATTCGATGCGATTGTACAGATCGGTCAACGCATCCTTGCCGCCGCGTATCTTTTCTTTCATCAGTTTGGCAACCACGCGGCCGACTACCGCAAAGGTGATACTGCGAGAGAGCACGTTCAGCACATAGGCGAACAAGGGGAAGGAGGGCCAGATAATGGCCGCCTCGGCCGTGCTCCAGGCAACGGCAGCCATAACGGCTATGACATCGGGCGCATACGAGTCCGAGCGACGCTTGGTACGAATAGCGCTGAAACGTGCTGCCTGGATGATCGGCAGGCAATAGAATACGTCGAAGGATATATAGTCCTTCGCCTTTACATAATCCAGGTAGGATATGAGCAGAACTTCTGCAATAACCAGAACATATCCCCAGATTGTCTTTGTTTCTTTCATCGCCTTAATGACCAATATCGAAAGCTGTTGCGAATGCCGCTTGCTGTAACCACTTAGACACTATCAGTTGAAACAGGCTCCAACAATATGCCATAAGATATAGATAAACTGGGGTATAAATTAAATGTGAAAGTTCCGGCGGTTATCTGCAAGTGCCGGCGAACGAATAATTAATAACCAATCCCGAGGAAAATTGGAAATGCGATTCAAAGGCGTCCACCACGTCGAGTTCTCGGTTCTGGACTATGACAACTCGATCGCGTTCTTCGACAAGATGTTCGGCTGGCTCGGATACAAAAGTTTCTGGACACTGGACATCGGCTACCGCTCGACCTACTACATGGCACGGTTTCCATTTTTCCATAGCTACATTGGCATCCAGCCAGCTGGATCGGGCGAAAAGCTGAAGCACGAGGATCGCGCGACCGGCATCCACCACATTGCGCTGTGGGCAAGAAACCGCAAGGAGGTCGACGATTTCCACACCGAGTTCCTGCTCAGGAACAACGTCGAGGTGACCGACCCGCCCACGGAATATCCGGTCTACGCGCCGGGCTACTACGCGGTGTTTTTCAACGACCCGATCACCGGCATCCATTTTGAACTCAGCTACACGCCCTGGTTTCCCTCAATCCCGGCCTTCCGTAGATTTCTGGATGCGCTGAAGGCAGTCTGGAAGGAACATCCGGAATGGAAAACCCCACCGTGGAAAGCGGCTTGGCGCAAACTGCCCTCCAGGAAAGAATGAAATTGGAGCGAAGTCATTTACCTTAAATCGGAAAAGACTCCAGCCCGGATTACTTTCCGCCGCAGGTGTTATGCATCAGGCATCATCTGCAACGAACTGGCAAGGATCGCGACAACTTGCTTTTCATTATCGGCACCGGAATCGGCGCGTTTGGATTTGAAGCAAATGAACGTACCGATCATGCTCTTTACGTTATGTTTCGTTGCTAATTCCCAAATGGCATCGAACTCGTTTTGTTTGATAACCAGCTCAATATCCAGGCTGATCTGGCTTGGCAGTTCTTTGATACACAAGCGGCCAATCTCGTTGCCACCTTCCTCCTTGGGATTCGTACGATAGCCTTTATCGCCAAAAACGATCATTACCTTGGATATGTCGATATGCGTATGGTCCAGAAGATATTTGATCAACTGATCATCGAATTCCCGGTCAGAATCAATCTTGCCTTCGCGATTACTGGAAGAATCCAGAAAATCAAAATCGGCGGTCGGCGCATCGCCCGCAAGCTGTCGTGCCGACAATATCTTGTCACACGAAAATCTCAGTGTCCTGGCAGACATCTGAAGCGGGAGGCCACTAGAATCTCCCGTGCTGTTAATCAGGCATGAATTGAGTTTGAGATCAAGCAGAACTTCAATCATTTAGTTACCGCGACTCATTATTCAATGGATGGAATCGAAGGCGTTTATTGCCGCTTGCCGGCAAGTGACTAACCGGCAAGTCGTTTGCCCCAATCAATGCGTGACGAAAGGGACAGGCATATGTTCAAGCTGTTTCTTTGCCCGCTTTACGGCCTTTTTCTCCTTCGGTGTCAGCAACGGCTGCTTTTTGGTCTGTTTGACGGAATTGTGGGACTTGGACATGGTGTGACTCCTTCACGGAAGCAAGCAATAACTTGCCCGTTCATGCTACTCCCATGCCTTGACTCTGTATGTATATATTTTTGGTTACCGACAAACGGGACGCAGATAACAATGCCAACCGAAAGAGGCATTGCCTGATTGAAGGCAAATGCGCGCGAACAGCTCGCGCGCCCTGCCAAAACCACACTATCTAGCGATTGACGCTCTGGTCCAGCTCGCTGAGTGCCTGCATCACCTTGCGCGAAATCTTCTGGAATTCCCCCTTGAAAACCGCATCGGCAGCCAAATGATCTTCGGCTTGTGCATGGCTGACCATTTCGGCAGCTATCCGGTGGAAGTGCTGGTGATCCACGCATAGCTGGTTGAACTTTTCATTGTCGCCAAGCAGTTTGCGGCCCGGACCGTGTATCCATTTCCCGAGCATGCACTGGTCGTCGCGTAGAATCCTGGCCGGGTCAGGCTGATAATCCGCTGCGGCCTTGCCGTCGACGTAATCCCGCAAACGCACCTTGCATTTCATGTGCTCGACCACCGCCTCCGTCAGATCGACTTCCTTGCGTATCACTTCCTTGAAGTTCGCGCCAAGGCCGGACAATCCAAACATATCTGCTGTTCCTTCAATTGAAGCCATGCTTTCATCTCCCATATGGTTAACATCGCTACCGGAACTACCGGGTCGCTTTCACGCTTGCGTATAGAGCAACCCCTGTGCCAGAAATCAACCGGCAAAGTATCTCGTTGATTATTACTCTCTAATGTTTCAAAAAGGTTGCGACAGAAACCATAACATCAGGATTGAATTAGATTTTTAGCCCTGTTGCGGTGCGCGCATGCACCTGGTTTTTCATGGATGCACCAGTCGGCAACAACGATGCGGGGACTGCTGACGGGCCACTGCCGGGATCGGGCATCCGACATGGGAAACGCATATTCGACTATAGTTGGATCACACAAGCAGCTAAAGGAGTCACCATGGACAACCCAAAGCTTGCAACGCAACGATTGGCAAAGGATTACGCCGACCGCGGGAACCCGAATGGATGGTTCGAGGAGTTCTACGCCAGGGCCGGCGGTGACATTCACAAGGTGTACTGGGCCGACCTGAAACCCCACCCTCTGCTTCTCGGCTGGCTCGGGAAAAAACCGACACATGCAGGCAGGCGGGCGATTACGATCGGTTGCGGCCTGGGTGACGATGCAGAGGTGCTGATGCAGCTTGGCTATCAGGTCACCGCTTTCGACATCTCCCCTTCTGCAATCGCAATGTGCCGGCAGCGCTATCCCGACAGCAAGGTGGATTACTGCGTTGCCGATCTGTTCGATTATCCTGCGGAGTGGCAACGCGCATTCGACCTGGTGTACGAGTGCAACACGATCCAGATTCTGAAAGGCCCGGACCGGGCCCGCTCCATCGAGGCAATCTCGGACCTGGTCGCGCCCGAGGGGGAAGTCATCGTTTCGTGTCGCAGCCGTAACAAGGGCGAGCAGCTGGATGCTTTTCCACTGGCACTGGACCGGGACGAGATCGACGGGTTTCGGCGAGCCGGTTTGTCCGAGATTCACTTCCTCGCTTACGGTGACGATCAGGAACCACCGGTGCCGCATTTCTTCGCAGTCTACCGGCGTCCGGCCTGAAGTCTTTCCCTCCTCAAGCATTAAAGCCGTGCCGTCTCCCCCATATAGCTAACATCGCTACCGGAAAACCATACCCATCCGGACGTTTCAGGAATAAACTTGAAAAAAATCGGCAAAAATTCAATGCGCACGCCGAACCGGATTTAAACGCAATTCAACATCTTCGAAACAGAAATTCCGGCCCATCCTGATGCAGGGTGATGAACAATGGAGAAGATATTGAGCACTGACGATCCGCCCGCCAACCCGGATATGCCGAATGACAGCCGGGTTCCACCGACCAGCGCGCTGCCGCGCTGGTTTAGACTTGCAGCGGCACCGCATATTATTTATCCGGTGCTTGCCGTTCTCGTGTTGACCGCGATCTGGGGAACCACCCTGAGCCTGATCCGGGACGAGCGCACTGCGGCCGAACATACCGCGGCCCTGTCTACCACCACCTGGCTGAAACCTATGAAGCGCAGATGCTACGCGCACTGCGCGAAATCGATGAGACCCTGAAAGTCGTTAAATATGCGGATTATGTCTGGGGCACAAAGGACGTACTACAGAAGTTGAGAGCAAGGACGCTATTGCCGCCGCCGTTGTTGTTCAACATCAGCATCGTCAACAGCAAGGGGGATGTGCTGGTCAGTAACCGCCCGTCGGCCATGACCAATGTCGCCGACCGGAAAATCTTCCAGAGCCAACGCCAGGCAGACGTTTTCTCGATCAGCCGCCCGCGACGCGATCCGGCATCCGGAGCATGGAAACTGGACTTCAGCCGCCGGCTCGACACACCCGATGGCGGTTTTGGCGGCATTGTCATGCTCTCGGTCGATGCAGCCTATTTCGTCAGTAGTTATGAATCTTCGCAACTGGGCCTGCACGGCATGCTGGGCCTCCTCGGCACCGACGGGATATTCCTCGCCCGGCGCAGTGGGGACACCGTGTCTGCCGGCAGCCATACAGATTTTGCCTCAGTGGTAATACATCGGAAGAACCCCGGGGAGGAAGCAGTAAATCAGCTGACAAGAGAGCGCATGCTCTCGACCAATCCATGGGATGGCGTACGACGCTACACAATGGCTCACGAACTCTATGGCTACCCTTTGGCCGTGGTCGTCGGCTTGTCCGAGGACGAACAACTGGCAGGCGTGCGCCAGGAGAGTCGCGTCTATCTGTGGCGCGCATCCGCAGCCAGTCTGCTGGCGATCCTGGTGATCACGGTACTGGGCCGCTTGAGTCAACAACTTGCACTAAGCCGCCAGAGCATCATTGAAGAGCATATCGCCAATGCCGCGCACGCCGAATATCTCGCTTATCACGACGGCCTCACGGCACTGCCGAATCGCAGCCTGTTCAGCAGACTTCTGGGCCAGAGCATCAAGCAGGCACGCCGCTACAACCGGCATTTGGCGGTGCTGTTTTTCGATCTCGACCATTTCAAAAACATCAATGACACCTTGGGACACGAGGCCGGTGACCAGCTGCTGCAGGAAGTCGCGACCAGACTAAAAACCTGTCTGCGCGATAGCGACACCGTCGCGCGCATGGGTGGCGACGAGTTTGTTGCCCTGCTACCGGAACTGGATGAGGAAAAATACGTAGTGATCGTGGCCGAGAAAATACTTGCCGCGGTTGCCCAGCCATTCATCCTGCGCGGTCAGGAATGTTTCGTGACAGCCAGCATCGGCATCAGCATCTACCCAAAGGACGGTCTGGACGAGCAGACGCTTGAAAGAACCGCCGATATCGCGATGTATCGGGTGAAGGAAAAGGGCAGAAATAATTTCCGGTTTTATTCCGAAATCTGATTGCCAGGCAGGATCATTTTTCGAGCAACACTTTCACACTGTCATCCACCTGACTCTGCTCGATGTAGCCAATGGCATGGGGGTTGTTGGCGATGAGCTTCTTCAGTTCGATACTGTTCGACACTTCCCGCGGCGGCTGGCCCCGGCCGGTGAAAATAATCTTTGACCAGTGCGCCTTGATCTGCGCAGGCGACTTGTCGGCAAACTCGCGATAGAACTCGTCGCGCACGGCAGCCCCTTCAATCTGGTCTATCGGCACGGCCTGGCTGCCATCAGGGAAGCGGCTCGTCTTGCCCAGGAAAATATCCGCAACCTGGTCTTTGCTGAGCTGGGTTATCGGGCTTCTGGCCGCGACCACCACATCCACCTGGGCTTTCGCTATTGCCGTGCTCAGACACAGGATCAGGCCACTGATGACCAGTCCGGCATGGCTGATGGTAGGCATGATTGTTCTCATCAGAATACCCAGTCAATCGTGGCGCTGATCACATTGACCTTGCCACCCCGTTGAAAACCCGGCTGGAGGTTGGTCAATACGCCGGGCGAACCCGCGCCGATATCGGTGTGATCGTATTGCAGCTTGAAGGCGGTGCTCTGCGTCAATTCCCAGCGCCCGCCGACGGAAAGGGTGTTCTGAACAACTTTCTGGCTCAAGATCGAATTGAGGGCGGCATTGAGGCCGGCAGCAGTGCCTACCAGAAAAAGAGGTACGGTGGTCAGGTTCAGGCCGGGATCGGAGAGATTGTCAGCCGTGGCCCGGGCATACGTGATGTAGGGCGTGAACTTGCCAAACCGATAACCGCCGCTGGCATACCAGCCGGTTCCTTTCCCAAGGAAGGAACGGCTCTTTGTGCGGCCCCATTCGGCTGTCACGAAATACTTGCCCGGATCGTACGTCGCGCCGGCTGCCATGATGGACATGGGCTTGTTCTGGGCATCGTACTGGTCTGCGATTGCGATTCCTTGTGGACCGAACAGTCTGAAGCCGTCGAAGATGGGTTTGACGGACTCCAGGGTTAACGTGGTTCGTTGATATGCCAGGTGCACGGTGGTGGCGTGATAGTCAACGGTATAGGTAATGCCCCACGCCCGTTCCGCCTTGACCGTGCCGCCGCCTCCCGGTAGCGATTGTTCGCTGCCGCCGTAATTGGCCTGCACGGCATGCGTGAAATCACCGGTGTGAAAGCGGTAGCGGGCATCCACGCCATCGCTGGAGGTGACCGGCACCCGGCCATAGATCTCCGCTGGCGGACGCACCCATGGATAGGTATAAGCCACTTTACGGGTTCCGGAAAACAGGAAGGTAGGCAGCACGGTGCGGCCAACGCGAACAGTGAACTCCGGCGTGAGCTGATAGCCGATGTTTGCCCACTCCACATGGGGCCGGTAGGTGTTGTCGTAGTTCTGCTCCGCGATGACTTGCAGCACCGCCGAGAGCTGCGGCGTCAGGTTGGCAGTGACCTGCGCGCCAAGCAGGCTATCGACATCGGCGCTCCAGGCGTGACTGTAGCCGGCGCCATTGGGTTTCACAATGCTGGAAGTGTAGTCCGCCTGTTTTTCGCTGGAGTGCACCAGGCCCGCAGTGCCGAAACCATTGAATGAAAACATCGACGGAGTGGAATCGGCGGCGCGAGCACCGCAGGGAGACAAGGCCATGACAAGCAGAACAAAGCAGGCAAACTTATGCGACACGCGTCCAAATCCATTCATGATTACCCTGCCCGTATTGGGTTGCGAGTAAAGACGGATGCATCTCCATCGGCTGTTTACTGCTGCGCCTGACCGACCGCCTTCAGCAATTGCGACATATCGTTGCCCGATGCCTGCGCCGTCGGCTGCGGCCCTTCTATTTTGTCATGGGTCCAGTCCACTGCTACTCCTGCGCCCCATGACACGATGGAAGCAAGTGTAAACACCAAAATGCCGCGTGTCATCCCTTTGGGAATTCCCTGCTCGGCCAGCATACGATGGAAATACCAGGCGGCGATGAAAAATACGATGGTGGAGATGATCAGGTTCCACATGGAAGGCAGGGCAAACATTTTGTCCGGGTTCCCTATTGGGCGGTTTGAATCGCAGTCTGTACATCGACAAGCGGCGAGGTCTTGTTGTGCGGATCGATATCGCACTCGTATTCCTCGGTTACGTATTTCCCTGAGGACGTCTGAATCAAGGCCTTGCTGCCAAAGTAGGCGATAATTCCTTTTGACTTGTCTTTCCACGCGTAATTCGAAAGTAATTCCTGGTCTCTCGAATGCGACCATTTCAAATCCGATTTAGCTATGTCTTCGATGCGCGACTTGCACAGCATTTCTGCTCTCTGCTTGAAGGCATCCGCCCCGCATTGAAGGTTGGCAAGGCAGGATGCATCTATTTCGTTATCGTTGGAGCAGCCGACAAGGGCGATGCTTGCCAGGATAAATACAAACAAACACTTGCGAGGATGGGGCATAGTTATCCCGCCGTCACCGAAATACCGACAAGTGGTGAGGTCTTGTTGTGGGGATCGATGTCGCACTCGTACGTCTCTCTGGCATAGTCGCCTGACGGCATCTGGATTTTGGCCTTGTTGCCCGAATAGGCGATGATGCCCCTGGCCTTGTCCTTCCATTCATAGAGTTCAAACATCGGTTTCTCCCTGCCCTCATCCCATTTCAGGTCGGACTTGGCCATTTTCTCGATGCGTTCCTTGCACAACATGTCGGCCTTGACCATGTAAGCCCGGGCAATACAGTTCAGATCATCGGCCTTGCAGGCCGCGGTCATGTCTTCGTCGGAACAGCCGGCAACGACAATGCTGGCCAGAATCAATGCAGGTAATACTTTCATCGTCTCGTCACACAAGTATCGGTTAAAACCGATATGGTAGCAGCTACGGCCAAGAACTGGCTCAGTCCGTGATCAGTCCGGCCAGCGATTCGGCGGAATACAGGTCGTGTTCCACGATCAGCCGGGTTGCGGCGTCGACCCGATCCCATGTATTCCACAGCAGGACGCCGCGCACACTTCCCTCCTGCAGGTAATACACCACACCCTTGCGGTAAGGCTCCTGCCAGTCTTCGACGATGTCGAGGCTGGCATCGATTTTCCCCACCGCCTCGTAGCCGAGGTCGAACATGTCGGAATAGAAGAAGGGCATGTAGTGATAGAGCTGCGACTGCCCGGCCATGTTGCCGCCGGCCATTTCGCCCATGACATTGGCGTTGTCCTCGTGTTCCACGCGGATGTGCTCGCCCAAGGTAGCACTGAAGAAATTGGCCACGTCGCCCGCCGCATAAATGTCCGGGTTGCTGGTGCGCAGCAACTCGTCCACCACGATGCCGTTGTCGACCTTGAGCCCGGCCTGCACGGCCAGTTCGACATTGGGTTCGATGCCCAGTCCGGCCACGACGCCGTCGGCGGCAATCTTCGTGCCCTTGCCCGTGGTGACGATGGTCTTGCCGCCCTCGCTGCGAACGGACTCGACGCTCTCGGAAGTGAGCATGGTAACGCCGTGTTCGCGGTAGTAGTCGTTGAGGAACTGCACCAGCGATTGCGGGTAGGCGCGCGAGCCAATGCCGTTCGTGGGGAAAATCATGGTGACATTCTTGCCGTTCATGGCCAGTGCCGCCGCGATCTCCGATCCGATGAAACCGCCGCCGATCACGACAAAGTCCGAACCTTGCTCGCACAACTCGCGCAGCTTCAGGTAGTCGTCCGCCGTCCTGAAATAAACGATGTCCGCGTCGGCATGCGGCAGGCGCCGCGCCGACCCGCCGGTAGCCAGCAGCAACTTTTCCCAGAAATAGACGTTGCCGGCATCGTCGGTGGCGGTCTTGCCCGCCGCATCGAGCGTCACGATCTTCCTGCCGGTATGGATGTCGACGTTGAGGTCGCCGGTGTTGCGCCAGATGGATTCGAAGGATGCGCCCTGCCACAGGGACTTGGACAGCGGCGGTCGGTCATAGGGCGGGTGCGGCTCATCGCAGATCATGGCGATGGCGCCCTGCGGGTCGACCTTGCGGATTCCCCGCGCTGCCGAATCGGCGGCCATGCCGCCACCAACAATGAGGTATTTGCAATGGTTCATGCGGCTCCCCTCGTTCGACCGCTCAATACGGTCTGTTTAATGCGCGCCCGTTTCTTACAAAGCCACTCAGGTATTGTATGCCTGCCGACCACAATAGTCGAATTCAGATACTCCGGGCATGGGAATGGTCGAGCCGGAAACAGCAAGACGGGGACGTGCCCCGGATGCTTATAGATATTTTCTCAGGATTTCCGCCTTGGCCTTGAGCCAGTCTTCCAGTTCATGGCCGGGGGAAAATCCCCTTTGCTCGGCGATGTAATAGGCAGCCTCCTGAATCAGCGGACGAACCTGACTTTCTATTTCCTCCATGTCCGGAGTATTTCCCTCATGCTCGTAGGCGGAAGCCACGACCAGTTCGCCATACAGCGGTCTATCTTGTCCCATGATCGCAATCCTCAGAAGTAAATTCGGGAAATTAACAGCCGTTTTTTACCGCAGCATGAAGGCTCGCACAACCGGGTTATGAATGGCCTGATTTATAGACAGTTTTTTTATGCACAGCTTCTGTGGATAAACATGTGATTAACTTCTTACCAACTCGATTAAGTGCAAACTATATATACGGATTCCTGTTGCCGCTCAATTTATAATCGCAAAAATAATACAATATAAACAATAAGTTGATTACCCTCTAATATAGCTGACGTAAATCGTCACCTGCACCCTGAACAAAATTTCGGGTCTGTGGGCAATTCGGCGCCCGTGAAGAGGTTTTCGGGGTGATTTTCCAGCGTCCCCGGCAGCATGGTTATTGCTTGTATTGAATAAAAAAACGGCACCCGGAGGGTGCCATGAGTATTGAGGAATGAAATATCAAGCAAAGGTTAATCGTCAACTGTCCTGATCAACTGGGTGCATTGTAGTTGCCGATTGTTACAGCACTGTTAATGACCGAGGGGCGCCTTGACTATATGGCCCACCGGTTTAAAGTGGCAGAACCAACCACCCGGAAAAGCACATCGATGCACAGCATGTTGTCGACCCTCCACCCCCGCCTCCTCATCCTGCTGTCCGGGCTGTTCCTGCTCGCCTGCCTGGGTCGCACAGCGGCTGCCACCCCCGTGGTGACCGTGCTCGACGTCAACGGCGCCATCAGCCCGGGAACGGCCAACTATGTAGTGCGCGGCCTGGAAACGGCTGCCGACGAGCACGCGCAACTGGTGGTGCTGAAGATGGATACCCCGGGCGGACTGGACACCGCCATGCGCCAGATCATCAAGCAGATCATCGCCTCGCCGGTGCCGGTGGCCGCCTTCGTCGCACCGCAAGGGGCGCGCGCCGCGAGCGCCGGCACCTACATCCTGTATGCCAGCCACATCGCGGCGATGGCGCCGGCCACCAATCTGGGGGCGGCCACGCCGATCGCGATCGGCATCGGCGGACTGGGCGAGCCCGGCAAGCAGCCACCCAAAAACAGCAATGGAGAAAGCAACGGCAAGGCGGAAACGGCGGACAAACAGGCGGCCGGGCCGGGCAGCGCCGAGGAACGCAAACGTATCAACGATGCCTCCGCCTATATCCGCAGCCTGGCGCAGATGCGCGGCCGCAACGTCGAATGGGCGGAGCAGGCAGTGCGCCAGGCCGTGAGCCTGACCGCGGAAGAAGCGCTGCAGATGAAAGTCATCGACCTGACCGCCGCCGACGTGCCGGACCTGCTGCGGCAACTGGATGGACGCAAGATCGACGCGGCAGGCATGGAACGCACCCTGCATACGGCCGACGCGCGCATCGTGGCACTGCAGCCGAACTGGCACAGCCGCCTGCTGGCGGTGATTGCCGACCCGAATATTGCCTACCTGCTGATGCTGGCGGGCATGTTCGGGCTGTTTTTCGAGTTTTCCAATCCGGGTTTCGTGCTGCCCGGCGTGGTCGGCGCCATTTCGCTTCTGCTCGCGTTGTATGCGTTCCAGGTGCTGCCGATCAACTATGCCGGCCTGGGGCTGATCCTGCTCGGCATCGCCTTCATGACCGGCGAGGTGTTCATGCCCAGCTTCGGCATCCTCGGCATCGGCGGCATCGCCGCCTTCGTGATCGGTTCGCTGATGCTGGTCAACACCGATGGGCCGGGCTATGGCATTTCCTGGACCGTCATCGTGCCGGTTGCGCTGTTCAGCGCACTGTTCATATTCTTTGTCGCAGGTATGGCGTTGAGGTCATACCGGCGCCCGGTGGTGAGCGGCAGCGAAGAGATGGTCGGCGCCGTGGGCGAAGTGCAGGAGGATTTCGACGGCAACAGCGGCTGGGCGCAGGTGCATGGTGAAACCTGGCGCATCCGCAGCAAGCAGCCGCTGGCGCGCGGACAAAAGATCAAAGTGGTGCGGCTGGACGGACTGACGCTGGAAGTGGAACCGCAACAGAATGGCAACGCATAATCGATACAAAGGAGAATGACATGTTTAGTTTTGGATTCCTTATAGTACTGCTCGCCCTGTTCGCGTTCTCGAGCCTGCGCATCTACCGCGAATACGAACGCGGCGTGGTATTCACGCTGGGACGCTTCTGGAAGGTGAAAGGTCCGGGACTGGTCATCGTGCTGCCGGGCATTCAGCAGGCGGTACGGGTGGATTTGCGTACCGTGGTGCTGGAGGTGCCGACGCAGGATGTGATCTCGCGCGACAACGTGTCGGTGAAAGTCAGCGCCGTGGTATATTTACGCGTGATCGACCCGCAGAAAGCGATCATTCAGGTGGAAAATTTCCTCAATGCCACCAGCCAACTGTCGCAGACCATGTTGCGCTCGGTGCTCGGCAAGCACCAGCTGGACGACATGCTGGCGGAACGCGAGAAACTCAACAACGACATTCGCGAAGCACTGGACTCGCAGACCGATTCCTGGGGCATCAAGGTCGCCAACGTCGAGATCAAGCAGGTGGACCTGACCGAATCCATGATCCGCGCCATTGCCCGCCAGGCCGAGGCGGAACGCGAACGGCGCGCCAAGATAATCCATGCCGAGGGCGAACTGCAGGCATCGGAAAAACTGTTCCAGGCCGCCAAGATACTGGCGCAGGAACCCCAGGCCATCCAGTTGCGTTACCTGGAAACGCTGACCTTGATCGGCGCGGATAAGAACTCGACGGTGATATTCCCGCTGCCGATGGATCTGCTCAAACCGTTCCTCGAAAAACAGGGCCAGGGCTAAACGAACGGTTTAGCCCCCATGCTGCGCATTGCCAATCGCAGGCTTGCCATCGTGCTGGCCGGCGTAACTGCCGGCATTCTCGCAACACTGGCACAGTTGCTGTTGTGGCTGGCTTTTACCGACAGCTTCCCTGCTCTGCTGTTTCGCGATGTGCGGCTGACCGCCGCGCTGCTGCTCGGCAGTTCGGTACTGCCGCCACCGGCCACTTTCGACATAGGTGCAATGCTGGTCGCCTCGCTGATCCATTTCGCGCTATCGATAATCTACGCTGCATTGCTGATAGCACTCACTGCACGCCTCGGCACGATGGCGGCACTAATGGCTGGTGCCGCGTTGGGCCTGGTACTTTATGTGATTAACCTGTACGGGTTTACATTGCTCTTCCCGTGGTTTACTCAGGCGCGCGGCTGGATCGCCCTGATCGCTCACGGCGTTTTTGGGACAGGCACCGTGCTGGCGTACCACAGCCTGCACGGCGCTGAACGACTTAGCCCGTCATGACAGCCAGTGCTTCCCGGAACTGCTGGATGACACTTCCGGAAAAATGCGGCACCAGGCTGTCCAGCGCCAGGATTACCAGCAAAGCCACGACGAATGGCTGCACCAGGAAAAAAGCGGCAACGCCGAACGCCATGACGAGCAGTTGGAAAAACTTGCCTGCTTTGTACAAATCCCACATGTGCCGGCGTATTTTCGCGACGCGTGTGCGCAATGCGGCGATTTCGCCGACGATAATGAACAGCGACAGCACCACTCCGGCCATTACGGCGAGCAATAGTTCCGTTTTCATTACTGCGCCTCCGTCACGCAGTGAAACAGCCCGTGTTTTTTGCGGGCAAGCGCCTCCCGACCTATCGCCGCGAATTTTTCCTTCACGTCATGCTCCAGTATCGATCTCGCCAGCAGCAACGGAACATACCGTTTGAATGTCATATTTGCGCGGTAATCTATACGCGTCCTGTCCTCCTTTGCGGAAAAATTCCATTCACCACCATAGGACACGAAATCCCCGCTGATCTGCCGGAACGTAATGCGCTTATCCGGCGCTTCCTGCATATCCAGTAACGACTTCATGCGCACATGAAAAATAAAAACCTGTACTGCGCCTACCTGCATGACGTTTACCCGGTGTTTCGCGATGCGCCGGGGTCGGCTGGATAACAGTCCCGGAATGAACTTCGGCAGGCCGTTATAGTCCGTCAGCATGGCGTAGGCCTCGCATGGCTTGATTGGCAGCACAATCGAACTGCTGACCTCGACGCCGGGCCTGACCACCCTGACGCTGACGTCCGGTGCTTCTTCGGCGCCGGCAGTCAGGCTGAACAGCCACAGGCACATTAACAGGAATCTGCCCATATTCCGTTCCTTTCCGGTTACGGTCACAGGTACCGGATGCGAAGATCAGACAGGCGGGCTTTCCGCACGATTCTTCGCCGCCGGGAATTCCATGGCGGCCATTTCGCGCAGCGCATCTTCTTCGTACAGGAAGGTCTCCACCGCCACAGGATCAAACTGAACGCCGGACATGCGCAGGATCTCCGCCTTGGCGGCATCGAAGTCGAGCGCCTTGCGATAGGGACGGTCGAAAATCATCGCATCCAGCGTGTCGATGACGGCGAATAGCCGCGCCGCCAATGGAATTTCGGCACCCCGCAAGCCCTCCGGGTAACCCGAGCCGTCAAAGCGTTCTTCGTGACACAGCACGATGTTTGCGGCCATGGCCAGGAAAGGCAGGTTTTGCAGGATAAGGTGTCCGCTGGCCGGATGTTCGCGCATAACCTGCCACTCCTCGTCGGTCAGGCGGCCCGGCTTCAACAGGATGGCGTCCGGCACACCGATCTTGCCGATATCGTGCAACAGGCTGCCCCAGTAGACCTCGCGCAGGTCGTTGGTGTCGGTAAAGTGATGCGTTGCCAGAAGCAGCGTATGGGTGGCAACCCGCTTCGAGTGCAGTCCGGTTTCTTTTTCCCGCAGGTCCAGCGCTTCGGCCAGCGACTCGACGAACAACTCGTAAGGATCATGCCCCAGGCCGCCGTTCTGCTTGCGCGCATTCAGCAGGCAGTGCTCGCAGGTATGGCGGCCGAGTATGCTGGCGTATTGGCGGTCATGGGTGGCAGTGCCGCACTCGGCACAAGCGGCGGCAAAGCTGTCGGCCGGCAACATGGAAGCAACCTGATTTTCCATCGTGGTCCTCCTGCCGAAATTGATTCACCCAAGAAGTTCTTGCGTTTTATATTGGACTCGCCTGATCAGGCGAAGTCAAATCAGGGCAGCAGACAGAAAAACATGAAGCGCCCGTCTTCAATGCTTACGCGGCGGGTTTGCCCTCGCCGTCGTCCTCATCTTCCGTCTTGACCAGTCGAACACTCAGGATAGCCACCAACGCCACGCCAAAGAACGGCCCCCACGAACCCAGCCATGGATGCAGGAATGTTCCCACCAGCACCAGCGGCACGAACATCACCAGGAACAGCGACCACTTCATGCCGAACGTGAATTTTCCGTTGCAGGAAGGGCAATGGCGCGACAGCGCGAATGGATGGAGCTCGGACGATTTCAGCTTGAAGGCGTGGCCGCAATGCGGGCAGGTCAAAAGTTTCATGTTTGCTATCTGAGTTTATCTGGTTAACAAATACCGTGCCGTGCACACGGCACGCGAACTATCATTCGGCCATAAAGCGGATGGTCAACGCCACCGTGGCAATGCCGGACGCGATCAGCGCTACCTGCTGGATGGTATCGCGCAATTGAGCGCGCTTGTGCAGGCCCGGAATCAAGTCGGCCACGGCAACATACAGCAGGCTCGCCGCCGCCAGCGCCAGCATCGTCGGTATCCACGACTGCATGGTCTGCAGCGTGAGATAGCCGAGCACACCGCCCGCCACCGAGGCAAAGCTGGATACCATGTTCAGTTGCAACGCCCGCAACTTGCTGTAGCCCGAATGCAGCAGGATGGCGAAATCGCCGACCTCCTGCGGTATCTCGTGCGCAATGATCGCCACTGCGGTAACCACGCCGAGATGGGTATCAGTCAGGAATGCTGCGGCGATGATGATGCCGTCGACGAAGTTGTGGAAGGTGTCACCCACCGTGATCATCAAGCCGCTACGGCCATGGTCATGGCCGTGCGCGTCGGCCAGCAGCTCATGCCCCTCGCAATGCTCGTGGTGGCAGTGGCGCCACAGCACCAGCTTTTCCAGGATAAAGAACATCAGGATGCCGAACAGCACGGTGCCGCTCAATACCGCAACGTCTGTGGTCTGCTTGATCGCCTCCGGCAGCACGTCCAGGAATACCGCGGCCAGCATTGCGCCGATGGCATAGCTGACCATCGCGCCGAGGTAGCGCTGCATGCGCTCGTTGAGCGCAAACACTGCCGCGAGCATTACGCTCAGCGCACCGCCCACGATGCTGGAAGCAATAATCCAGGCCAGAGTGTTCATAATCGCTTAATCGGATCAGCCGCGGCCGAGCAGGTGGTGGACATAGCGTTCCACTCCCTGCGCCACGTCGAGGAACTGCGCCTTGTAGCCGCCGTCGGCACGCAGGCTGGCCATGTCGGCTTGGGTGTAGCTCTGGTATTTGCCCTTCAACTGCTCCGGGAATGTGATGTAGCGCAACAACTGTCTGGTGCGGATTTCCTCCAGCGTCAGCGCGCGCTCGCCCTGCTCGGCACGCAGCGTATTGATCACCGCCACCGCCACGTCGTTGAAGCTTTGCGCGCGGCCCGTGCCGAGATTGAAAATGCCAGAGCGGTCAGGGTTGTCCAGGAAATGCATGTTGACCTTGCTCACGTCCTCGACCGATATGAAGTCGCGCAGCTGGCCGCCATTCTCGTAGCCGTCGCAACCTTCGAACAGTTTCACGTAGCCCTCTGCACGATACTGGTTGAACAGATGGAAAGCGACGGAGGCCATGCGCCCCTTGTGCTGCTCGCGCGGGCCGTACACATTGAAGTAGCGCAGGCCGACGATCTGCGCGCTGCGCTTGCGCCAGCGCCGGCGCACCACCTGGTCGAACAGGAACTTGGAATAGGCGTAGACGTTGAGCGGCTCCTCGTTCTCGCGCCCTTCCGTGAACACCGGCCCGGCACCGTACACCGAAGCGGACGACGCATACAGGAAGGGCACTTCCTCTTTCTGGCAGTAGTCCAGCAGGCGCAGCGAGTAGCGGTAATTGTTCTGCATCATGTAGCGGCCGTCGGTCTCCATGGTGTCGGAGCAGGCGCCCTGGTGCAGCACCGCCTTTAACAGCCCGTCGAAATAGCCCTTGTCCAGGTATTCGAGGAATTCCTCCTTGTCCATGTAATCGGCGATATCGCAATCCGCCAGGTTCCTGAACTTGTCGGCATGCTTCAGGTTGTCGACGGCGATGATGTTGGTCTCGCCGCGCTCGTTCAGCGCCTTGACCAGATTGGCGCCGATAAACCCGGCGGCTCCCGTAACGACGTAATACATAGTTATCCGTTCATGTCTTGAATGATTTCCTCACGGCTGACCACAGCCGTCCCCAGTTTCCCGACCACGATACCCGCCGCGCGATTGGCCATGCGCATCGCCTGCGGCAGGTCGGCACCGGCGGCCAGCATGGCTGCCAGCGTTGCAATCACGGTATCGCCGGCGCCGCTGACGTCGAACACTTCGCGCGCATGCACCGGCTCGGTCAGCGCAGGCTGGCCGGCACGATACAGGCTCATGCCGTCTTCGCTGCGCGTCACCAGCAATGCCTCGAGCTGCAGTTCTTCGCGCAGCTTCTGCGCCCTGGCAGTCAGGTCTTCCTCGCTTTTCCAACTGCCCGCCACCTGGCGGAATTCGCTGCGGTTCGGCGTGAGCAACGTGGCGCCCTTGTAGCGCGCATACTCTTCGCCTTTGGGATCGACCAGCACCGGCTTGCCGGCTTCCCTCGCCAACGCGATCATTTTTTCGATATGCGCGAGTCCGCCCTTGCCGTAATCCGACAGCACCACCGCGTCGGCCTGTGGCAGCTTGTTGCGGTAATCCTCCAGCTTGGCATTCAGCACCTCGTGGCTGGGCTGGGTCTCGAAATCGATGCGCAACAGTTGCTGCTGGCGCGCGATGGCGCGCAGCTTGATGGTAGTGGCTATGGTATCGTCGCGATGCAACAATGCCTCCACCCCGCCCTGGTCAGCCAGCAATTTTTCAAGGCTGTTGCCCTGCTCGTCGTTGCCGATCACCGACAGCAATGTACACTGCGCGCCTAATGCCGCAATGTTGCGCGCCACGTTGGCCGCGCCGCCCGGCCTGTCCTCGACGCGGGCTACCTTCAGCACCGGCACCGGTGCCTCGGGCGAAATGCGCTCGACGTCGCCGAACCAATAGCGGTCCAGCATTACGTCGCCCACTACCAGTACGCGCGCGTTGTCGAACGACGGCAATTCACTCATGCCGCATCTCCTGTCTGTTGCGAAATCTCCTGCAGCGCCTGCAATGGATCGTCGGCGCGCGTGATCGGCCGTCCGATCACCAGATAACTGGAACCGTTGTCCAGCGCCTCGCGCGGGGTCATCACGCGCATCTGGTCGTCCAGCCCGGCCTGCGCGGGACGGATGCCCGGCGTTACCAGGCAGAATTCACTGCCGCACTGGGCGCGCAGCAGCGGGGCTTCCTGCGCCGAACAGACCACACCGTCGAGTCCGCTGTCGCGCGCCAGCGTGGCCAGACGCAACACCATCTCGGCCGGCGTGGCGGCAACGCCGAGTTCGGCCAGATCCTCCTGCCCCATGCTGGTCAGCACCGTGACCGCGATCAGTTTTGGCGGCTTGCTGACGTTCGCCAGTGCTTCCTGCGCAGCCTCCAGCATGCGGCGTCCACCCATCGCGTGCACGTTGACCATCCATACACCGAGTGCTGCGGCCGCCTTGCATGCCCGCGCCGTAGTGTTGGGGATGTCGTGGAATTTCAGGTCGAGAAACACCTCGAAGCCGGAGTGCATCAATTGCTCCACCAGTTGCGGGCCGGCCGCGGTAAACAACTCCTTGCCTACCTTGAGTCGGCACAGCGACGGCTGCAGTCGCGCCGCCAGTTCCAGCGCCGGCTTGGCCTCGGCATAGTCCATCGCGACGATGATTTTAGGATCATTGCTCATAATGTATTGTCCTGCCCGCTTTCTTCGCTGCGTCGCGGCGCATAGGTTTCCCAGCCGTGACAGGCCGGACAGTGCCAGTAAAACTGGCGTGCCTTGAAACCGCAGTTGGTGCAGCGGTACATCGCCAGCGAACGCGTACGCTGATGCACCAGGTTCTTCACCATCTCGACATCGCCACGGCGCTGCAGCGTCTGGTCCAGCAGTCGCGCTTCCAGCAATTTATCCAGGCCAAGCAGCGAAGGATTACGCTCCAGCTCGTCGCGCACCATTTCATAAGCCACCTCGGCACCGTCGCGCTCCAGGATGGCGTTGAACAGCACGTTCACCAGGTCCAGCGAATGATGCCTGGACAGATATTGCTGCATCAGGGCGATGCCTTCGTCGCCGCGCCCGCTCTGCTGGTAGGCCGCCAGCAATCGCTCCGCCACCAGCGGCAGGTACTGCGGGTCCTGCTGCTCGACATGCTGCCAGATTTCGATGGCGGCGGCAGGATTGCCCGCCGCGCTTTCCATGTCGCCCAGCATCATGGTGGCGCGCACCGACTGCGGGTTGGCTTCCAGCGCCTGGTTGAGGTGGGCGCGTGCCGCATCAAGCTGCCCGCGCGCATTCTCTCCTGCGGCAAGTTCGCAATAGAAGAACGCCGCCTCGCGCTGATGCGGTTCCCCGGTCAGCTTGGTCAACTGCCCCGCCACCTCGATGGCCTTGAGCCAGTCCTGCTCCTTCTGGTAGATCTCCAGCAGGAAATCCAGCGCCGGTTTGGCATAGAGCGTTGTCTGCTGCAAATCCTGGAACAGCTCCTCGGCCCGGTCCAGGATGCCGGCCTTGAGGTAGTCCTGCGCCAGCTCGAACAGGGCCTGCTGCCGCTTGGCATCATCGAGGTCGGCGCGCTCCACCAGATTGAGGTGCATACGCAGGGCGCGATCGACTTCGCCGCGACGGCGGAACAGACTGCCCAGCGCAAAGTGCAGCTCGACCGTCTGCGGGTCGACCTGGACCACCTCGATGAAGGCATCGATAGCCTGGTCCTGTTGTTCGTTTAGAAGGAAATTGAGTCCCTGAAAATAGGAGCGCGGCAAGGCGCTGGATTCGTCCACCAGTTGCTTGATGTCGATACGCGCAGCCAGCCAGCCCATGCCGAAAAACAGGGGAAAGACCAGCAGCATCCATGGTTCGAATTCCATACGGTTCCGTGCTAGCTCAGGAAGGTTGGACTGGTGACGAAGCCGCCTCCCCCGCTTCGATCAGTTTGTTCTTCAAGCGCAGTTCGCGCTTGAGCGCGGCGTTCTCCCTGCGCTGGCGCAACACGCTGCCGAACACCGCAAGCATGCCGACTATCGCTCCCGCTATGAAAAACAGCAACATGATCACCACCAACGAGGTTTGCCATGCGTAGCCGAGAAAATAGTGCAGGGTCACCGGCTGGTCGTTTTTCACCGCCAGCCCGAGCAGAATGAGAAACAGCAAGGCACGCAATAACCAGTTCACATAGCGCATGATTTACCCTTAACCAATCCGAGTCTGCACCTTAACATAACAGGCAAAAAATTGGCGGCACCATCTCGCGACAGGCCGCCGGTTTGTTCGCCATCAAACTGCGTCAGGACGCACGATGATCGACCCGCTCGCGCAGCTCCTTGCCTGCCTTGAAATGTGGAACATACTTGGCGGGCACATTGACCTTTTCGCCGGACTTTGGATTGCGTCCCACTCTGGGCGGGCGATAGTTCAATGCAAAGCTGCCGAAACCGCGGATTTCGATGCGGCCGCCCTGGGCCAGCGTCGAAGCCATGGTGTCAAGGATAACCTTGACCGACAGTTCTGCATCTTTCGCCAGCAATTGCGGGTAACGTTCGGCGAGTTTGGCAATAAGGTCGGAGCGGGTCATTTACATATTCCTCACTGACTGTCAGTCTTGCTGGTATCCAGCTTGGCCTTGAGCAACGCGCCCAGGTTGGTGGTACCGGCAGAACTGGTGTTTTCTGCGGAAAGTTTCTGCATGGCGGCAGCGGCCTCGGCCTTGTCCAGCGCCTTGATCGACAGGTTGATGTTGCGGCTCTTGCGATCCACGTTGATCACCACTGCCTTCACGGCATCGCCTTCCTTGAGGTGGTTGCGGATGTCCTCGACGCGGTCGGCGGCAACTTCGGATGCCTTCAGGTAACCCTCGATATCGTCGCCCAGCGTGACCACCGCGCCCTTGGGATCGATGGACGTAACCGTTCCATCCACCACACTGCCCTTTTCGTGCATCGCGATGAAGGCGTTAAACGGATCGTTGTCCATCTGCTTGATACCGAGTGAAATACGCTCGCGTTCGACGTCGATCGCCAGTACCACGGCCTCGACCTCGTCGCCTTTCTTGTAGTTGCGCACAGCCTCTTCGCCGGGAACGTTCCAGGACAGGTCGGACAGGTGCACCAGACCGTCGATACCGCCGTCCAGACCGATGAAGATGCCAAAGTCGGTGATCGACTTGATCGCACCTGCAACCTTATCGCCCTTCTTGTGGTTAAGCGCAAAGTCGTCCCACGGATTGGCCTGGCACTGCTTCATGCCCAGCGAGATGCGGCGACGTCCTTCGTCGATCTCCAGGATCATCACTTCGACTTCGTCGCCCAGGGAAACCACCTTGGACGGATGCACGTTCTTGTTGGTCCAGTCCATTTCGGAAACGTGCACCAGGCCTTCGATGCCCTGCTCGATTTCCACGAACGCGCCGTAATCGGTCAGGTTGGTGACCTTGCCGAACAGGCGGGTGCCCTGCGGGTAGCGGCGGGACAGACCGGTCCACGGATCATCGCCCATCTGCTTGATGCCGAGCGAAACGCGGTTCTTTTCCTGGTCGAACTTGAGTACCTTGGCTTCAACCTCGTCGCCCACGGCCAGCACCTCGGACGGATGCTTGACGCGGCGCCAGGCCAGGTCGGTGATGTGCAGCAGACCATCGATACCACCGAGGTCGACGAATGCGCCGTAGTCGGTGATGTTCTTGACGATACCCTTGACCACTGCGCCTTCCTTCAGGCTGGCCAGCACGGCCTCGCGATCGGCACCCATGGTTTCTTCCAGCACGGCACGGCGCGATACCACCACATTGTTGCGCTTGCGGTCGAGCTTGATGACCTTGAATTCCATGGTCTTGTTTTCGTACGGGGTGGTGTCCTTGACCGGACGGATGTCCACCAGCGAACCGGGCAGGAAGGCGCGGATGCCGTTGACCATGGCAGTGAGACCGCCCTTGACCTTGCCGCTGACAAAGCCTTCGACGACCTTGCCTTCTTCCATGGCAACTTCCAGTTCATGCCAGGCGGCGAGGCGCTTGGCCTTTTCGCGGGACAGCTTGGTCTCGCCATAGCCGTTTTCCAGCGCTTCGATGGCCACGGTGACGAAATCGCCGGCAGCGACTTCGAGTTCACCATGGTCGTTGTGAAACTCCTCGACCGGGATAAAACTTTCGGACTTCAGTCCGGCATTGACAATTACCACGTTCTGATCGACGCGCATGACTTGCGCGGTGATAAGTTCGCCGACACGCATTTCCTTGCGGGTCAGGCTTTCTTCGAACAGGGAGGCAAAACTTTCGGGATCGGCTACAGCAGCATTAGCATTCATGTATTGATATACCTGGAACAAATTCCGCTTGAGGCGGAGGTTAGTTAAACATCCCGCAACGACGTGGCCGCCGCGGAGCCTTTACTTCAACGTACGGTAGCTTGTCAGCACTGCCTGTACCGCCTGATCGATGTCCAGTTCGGTGGTATCCAGCAGACTCGCATCCGTCGCCTGTTGCAGTGGAGCCACGCTGCGCCGACTGTCTCGCTCGTCGCGCGCACGGATTTCCTGCAAAAGGGTCGCAATGTTAGCACTCATTCCTTTCTCCATCAACTGTTTATATCGCCGTTCCGCACGCACTTCCGGGGAAGCGGTCAGAAACACCTTGAGCGCCGCGTCCGGAAACACCACCGAGCCCATATCGCGGCCGTCCGTGACCAGCCCCGGCGCGCGGCGGAAAGTACGCTGCCTGGCCAGCAGGGCCATACGCACCGCGGGTAGCGCCGCCACCTGCGAGGCCCCGGCGGCACACTGCTCGCCGCGCACTTCGTCGCCGACCTTTTCCCCCTCCAGCCAGATATCGGCACCCTCGAAGCGCACCGCCATGAAACCGGCCAGTTTGGCCAGACCGACCTCGTCGTTCAGCGCCACGCCGTGCCGCTGTGCTGCCAGCGCCAGCACGCGGTACAGCGCACCGCTGTCGAGATAGTTGAAGCCCAACTCCTGTGCCACCAGCATCGCCACCGTGCCCTTGCCCGAAGCCGAGGGGCCGTCGATGGCGATCACCGGCACCGCCCGCGTCACCGCGACGAAACGCTCGAAATAATCGGGAAAGGTCTTGGCCACACAGATCGGGGCGTTGATGCGTATGCCCGAGCCGCCGAGCGCGGCCAGCGAAAAACACATCGCCATGCGGTGGTCGTCGTAGGTATCTATACCTGCGGCAGGATTGAGGATTGAGGATTGAGGGGGCGTAATACGGATATAGTCTGCACCCTCTTCCACTGTCGCGCCCACCTTGCGCAGTTCGGTCGCCATCGCCGCAATGCGGTCGGTTTCCTTCACACGCCAGCTTGCGATATTGCGCAGCGTGGTGGTGCCGTCGGCAAACAGCGCGGCCACCGCCAGCGTCATCGCCGCATCCGGGATGTGGTTGCAATCGAGGTCGATGGCCTTGAGCTTGCCGCCCGCCGGTGCGCTTGCCTGCATCCAGTTGTCGCCGATCTCGATCTGCGCACCCATCTGCTGCAGCGCCTCAGAAAAGCGCACGTCGCCCTGCACGCTGTCTCGCCCCACGCCCTGCACGCGCACCGGCCCGCCGCCAATGGCACCCGCAGCAAGGAAATACGAAGCCGACGAAGCATCGCCTTCCACATGGATAGCGCCGGGGCTCCGGTAACGCTGGGCACCGAACACCATAAAACGCTGCCAGCCCTGGCGTTCCACACGCACGCCGAAACGCGCCATCATCGCCAGCGTGATCTCAATATAAGGTCTGGAAATCAGCTCTCCCACCACATCGACCACCACCGCCTCACCGGTAAGCGGCAGCGCCATCAGCAGGCCGGTAAGGAACTGGCTGGAAACATCGCCGCGCACTTGCACCGTATTGCCCGCCAGCATGCCGGGACGTATCTGCAGCGGCGGGAAACCTTCATTACCGAGATAGCGGATGTCCGCGCCGAGCTGGCGCAGCGTATCGACCAGATCGCCAATCGGCCGCTCGTGCATGCGTGCCACGCCCGACAGTTCGTAATTGCCGCCGGCCAGTGCCAATGCGGCGGTCAGCGGACGAAATGCAGTACCAGCATTACCCAGGAACAGCTTCGCTTCCTTCACCGGAAAATTGCCGCCGCAACCTTCTACGCGGTACGCCTTGTCGCCCAGCGATTCAACCTGCACACCCAAAGTGCGCAATGCGTCGAGCATGCGCTCGGTATCGTCGGAATGCAGCAGGTCGCATACATCGGTCGTGCCATCGGACAGCGCGGCCAGCAACAACACACGATTGGAAATGCTCTTCGAGCCCGGCAATTGCACCGTGCCTTGTGCGCTCAGCAACGGGGGAAGATCAAGATATTCCGGTGCAGTCATATCAGACCAGCGTTATTGCTGTTTCCAGTCGCCGCGTACCTCGCTGGACAGGCGAATTATTTCTTCCAGCTTGTCCGCGTCGCCCGATTCCAGTACCTGGGACATCGCGTACAGTTCGTCGGCGTACAGCTTCAGTTCACGCAGCAGCGGCTCGCGGTTGGCCATGCAGATGTCGCGCCACATCTCCGGCGAGCTGGCCGCGATACGGGTGAAATCGCGAAAGCCGCTGGCCGCGAACGACAGCAGCAGCTTGTGGTTTTCGCGCTGCGCCAGGTCATGCACCAGCGCAAACGACAGCAGGTGCGGCAGGTGGCTGACCGCGGCGAACACTTCGTCGTGCTGCTCCGGCGTCAGCCGGCTCACTGCCATACCGCATGCTTCCCATGCCGCGCAGGCGCGAATCAGCAATTCGCTGCTGTTTTCGGGCAGCGGCGTCAGCACCACTCTCTTGTCCATGTACAGGTCTGCCAGGGCTGCGGCGGGGCCGCTCGCTTCCGCACCCGCGATCGGGTGCGCGGGCACGAACTGCCCGATTTTGTCTCCCAGGTTGGCGCGCGCCGCAGCCACTACGTCGCTTTTGGTACTGCCACCGTCGATGACCAGCGTATCCGCGCCGAGATGCGGCGCAATGTTTGCGAAAATTTCCGCCATCTGCGCCACCGGCACCGCCAGCAGCACCAGGTCGGCATCCGCCACCTCAAGCGCCACGTCCTCGCCGATGCGGTCGATGATCTCGGCATCGAGCGCTTTCTTCAGCGTCGACTTGGTGCGCCCGAAGCCGACCACCTCACCCACCGCTTCCGCCTTGCGCATGGCCAGCGCAAACGAGCCGCCGATCAGGCCGACGCCGAAT
>Ga0102953_1000362_pt1 | contig 32548 bp, 31 predicted proteins | sample SalPon2A_C_D2_MG_FD_78509 | JGI IMG/M metagenome (GOLD analysis project Ga0102953, IMG submission 78509) | Soil microbial communities from South San Francisco under conditions of wetland restoration - Salt Pond MetaG R2A_C_D2_MG | ecosystem: Environmental > Terrestrial > Soil > Wetlands | place... | reverse complement strand
GTAGTTGATTTTACGTGGTGGCGTTTAGGCTAATGAGACTGTTGGGCGAGTTTGTCAACGATTGATGGTCTCGCGAAAACCCGCTCGACATCCCCGGGACACAATGAAGTGGTTGATTTTACGTGGTGGCGTTAGGGCTTTTGGGACTTTAGGTCGAGTTTGTTAAAGATTGATGATTTTCGTCGAGCATTAGGGTATAAATGCTATTTCATAAAGAGGGTTTAAAGCGAAGTGCAACAGGTTCAGGATTATTATTTTAAAAAAGCTAAAAAGGAAGGATATCCGGCAAGAAGTGTATACAAACTTGAGGAGGCCCAGCAGAAATTCAGTTTCATGAAACCTGGATATAAGGTTTTGGATATTGGGGCCTATCCGGGCAGCTGGGCAATGTATGCCTCTAAAATTATAGGTCCTCAAGGTAAGGTTGTGGCTGTCGATTTACAATCGGGGAGGCGAACGCAGCAATCAGGACGAGCTACGGTAGAGTTTGTATGCGGCGATATTATGTCTGCAGAAACCGTGTCTGAAATCCACAAGTATGCCAAGAAATTTCAGGTCGTGTTAAGCGATATGGCTCCTCAAACATCCGGGAACAAGTGGGCTGATCAGCAAAGATCGCTTGAACTTTGCCGCCGCGCCTTTGACTTGGCCAAGCAGATGCTGGCGGATGGCGGGACATTTTATTGCAAAGTTTTTGAGGGTGAGGATTTCAAAGAGTTTTACGATATGGTACGAAAAAAATTTGATAGGTCAAAGATTGTAAAGCCAAAAAGTTCTCGAAAAGAGAGCAGAGAAGTTTTTGTTTTGGGTATGGGCTATAAAGGTAATTAATAACTTCCGGTGTAGGCGCCGGATGGGGAGGGGTTGTGTCTGGACATTCAAAGTGGAGCACGATTAAGAGGAAAAAAGGTGCAATTGATGCCAAGAGAGGTAAAATTTTTACACGTTTAATAAAAGAAATTACCGTTGCAGCGAGGTCAGGTGGCGGCGATCCAGATGGAAATCCCAGGCTCCGTAGCGCCATTGCCGGTGCTAAGGCGGAAAATATGCCGAAGGACAATATTGATCGTGCTATTAAGAAAGGGACTGGAGAGCTGGAAGGCGCTGTTTATGAAGAGGTCACCTATGAAGGGTACGGTCCTAGCGGTGTTGCAGTTCTGGTTGAGTGCCTGACTGATAATAGAAACCGGACAGTTGCAGATGTGCGATATTGTTTTAGTAAAAGCGGCGGAAACCTTGGAGAGTCGGGTTGTGTATCTTTTATGTTTGACAAGAAAGGACTAATCTTAGTTGATAAGGAAACTATTTCCGAAGATAAACTGATGGATCTGGCTCTTGAAGCCGGTGCTGAAGATGTTGTGGAAGAAGAAAACGAGTTCCAGGTTTTAACAGCTCCTGAAGACTTTAATGCTGTTCGTGAGTTGCTCGAGGGAGATGGTGTTACCTTTCTTGAAGCTTCAATTTCCATGATTCCCCAGAACACTGTTGATGTAACCGATGAAAAGACGGCCAGACGGCTTCTTGCCATGATGGAAACGCTGGAAGATCATGATGATGTTCAGAATGTGTATGCAAATTTTGATATTCCCGATGAACTCATGGAAAGCTTGTAGTTGCAGCAGTACACATGACCAGATTCTGGTTTCAGGACAATGACAACTTCAGCAGGGACCCCCATTCGACTGCTTGGCATTGATCCCGGATCCAGAATCACTGGCTACGGGATTATTGATGTATTCGATCCTGAGATTCATTTTGTTGCCTGTGGGGTTATCAAATCAACACCATCACAGAAATTCCCCCAGCGGCTTAAGGAACTCTATGATGGAATCAACTCGGTTGTCATTACCCATAAGCCGTCCCATGCTGCTGTTGAGGATATTTTCTTTGCAAAAAATCCCAAGTCTGCTTTGAAATTAGGTCAGGCACGCGGGGCGATATTGATGGCGGTGATGAATAATTACCTACCGGTGGACGAATACACTGCCAAACAGGTGAAGCAGGCAGTTGCCGGATACGGACAGGCCAGCAAGGGACAGGTTCAACATATGGTACGGGTTCTTCTCGGTTTAACATCATCTCCAAGTGAAGATGCCTCGGATGCTCTGGCTGTTGCCATTTGTCTGGCCAATCATTTAGGAGGCAGCGTATAATAATGATTGCCTGTCTGACGGGATCTCTTTTTCAAAAATCAACTGAACGAATTATCATTGATGTTGGTGGTGTCGGCTACGATGTTGCCTTCTGTCAATCAGGCCTTGGTCAATTGCCTGAGGTTGGAGAAGAGGTATTTGTTCACATCTATACCAAGGTTCGAGAAGATGCGATTGAGCTTTTTGGTTTTATTAATGTAGAAGAAAAAGAGCTTTTCATGGTGCTCATAGGGGTGTCGGGAGTTGGACCAAAAGTTGCGCTCGGTATTGTAGGTTCCACGCCGCCCTCTGATTTTGCCCGTGCTGTTCTGACAGACGATCTTCACCGTTTGACCCAGTTGCCTGGTGTTGGTAAAAAGACAGCAGAGCGTCTTTGCCTTGAATTGAAAGATAAAATTCACGTTTTTGTCGACCATGACGATGACGAATCGGCTGTTGCTCGTCGGGCAGCGGCCAATCTCGGCGATCAGGTTGTCAGTGATGTGGTTTCCGCCCTGGTAAATTTAGGTTATCCACAGGTCCAGGCCAGACAGGCATTAAAAAATGTCTTTAAAAGTATTCCCAATGATGAAGCTGTCCCCCCTATTGAAGAATTATTGCGATTATCCTTGAGGTCACTGGCGTGAATTGTAACTGCTCAGCAGCATCACATCTGCTTTGTCATCGGTCAGCCCCCATACGTTTGTATAGCGGACAGGCCTCTTTCTCGCACCTGCGGTGGTGCAGTACAGTTACTAATTTGGGAGTTTGTCATACTTACTTTAACCTTGGTTAAATAACTAACGTGAACATTGAAGAACGTATCGTTACGTCTAAAGCGGGGCAGGAAGAATTATTTGAAGAAGTTTCGCTACGGCCCCAATATCTGGCTAAATATATCGGCCAGGAACACCTTAAAAAGAATTTATCTATCGCGATACAGGCTGCCCGGGCCCGGAACGATGTGCTGGATCATGTCTTATTCCATGGTTTTCCAGGTCTGGGTAAAACGACATTGGCATATATTATTGCCAATGAAATGGAGGCTAACATAAAAGTAACCTCCGGGCCGGTTATCGAAAAATCAGGGGACCTGGCCGCAATTCTGACTAGTTTACAGGAAGGTGATGTTCTCTTCATTGATGAAATTCATCGCCTGAACCATGTCGTTGAAGAAATTCTTTATCCTGCTATGGAAGATTTTCAGCTTGATCTTGTTATTGGGCAGGGGCCGGGAGCAAAATCGGTTAAAATGGATTTGCCGCATTTTACCCTGATTGGCGCAACCACTCGAACTGGTTTGCTCACGCCGCCTCTGCGGGATCGTTTTGGTGTTATTTTGCGTTTGGATTTTTATTCTCCTGAAGAGTTGGTGGAAATTGTTAAACGATCAGGCAAGGTGCTTGGGGTCTCCATGGATGAAAGTGGCGCCATTGAACTTGGCCGGCGCTCCCGAGGTACTCCCAGGATTGCAAACCGGCTCCTTAAGAGGCTGCGTGACTTTGCAGAGGTCAAAGCTGAAGGGAAGATAACCAAGAAAGTGGCCTGTCAGGCCCTGGATATGTTGAATGTTGATAATCTGGGACTTGATGATATGGACCGTCGCATCCTGCTTACCATTATCGATAAGTTCCAGGGCGGGCCTCTTGGGCTTGAAACCTTGGCTACCGCAGTGTGTGAAGAAAAAACTACCCTCGAAGATGTTTATGAACCATTTCTGATTCAGTCCGGTTTTCTGCTTCGGACTCCCAGAGGCCGTATGGCAACTCCGGCCGCCTATGCTCATTTCGGTAAAAGCTACTCGGGGAATACTCCTCAACAAGTTTCCACTCTTTTCGATTAGCACTTCTTTAACTCTTCCGTTGTAATTATCTTAAAAACACAGGTGCTGGCAGTGTGTTCTAGAACTGTCTATAATGATGGGGTTTATATCAAACTCAGTGCTTGCCGTTTTCATGAAGAAACCTCCTTTTCTAAAAAAAAATATATATTTTCAATATCACCTTGTGATAACCTTTTAGTTGTGTGAATTTTGAACGTTGTTTACGTCCACTTTTTGAAAAACTTACAAAGAAGGGAGGAGTGAGGATGAAGAGAGTTTTAGGTTTAACCGCAGCTATTATACTGATTTTGGCGATGATCTCATCTGCCTATGCAGAAACCTTAAATTGCTGGTTTCCACCTGGATGGAAATCAAAACCGCAACAGGCTCAGGAAATTACTAAAGCTCTTTCAGGTGAATCGGGTTTGACTGTCAAGCCTCGTATTGCCAAGAGCTACCCTGAAATTTTAAGGGCATTCGACACACCAGAGCAAAACCTCGTGTATGTCGGCTCTTTTGTGCAGGCGATTATTAAGGCAAGAGGCCTTGGTACGGCGCTGGTACAGAATATTAACGGAAAAGATCTCTACTCAGGCGTACTCGTTTACCCGGTCGGTGGCGACCCCAAAGCAATATTAAGCAGTAAACCTTCTGATATCGCCTATGCTGTTGGTGCGTCATCAGGGGAGTCTAGCGCCAAAGCCGCGACTGACGGCAATGCAAATATGGGTACTGCCAATCATGGCGCTACTTGCGGGGCGGTCATGGCAGGCAAAGCAAAAGCCGGTTTTGTGAAAAACTGGTGGTGGGATGCCAATAAAGATAAGTATCCGGAACTTGAAATGTACAGGGTTCCAGGCATTTCAATCGAAAAAAATCCAGATAATGTCCTGACCGCTTCCAAAGCTGTGCCGGCTGATGTACAGAAAAAAATTGCCGATGCGGCTATTAAGGTTAAAGACGCATTTGGGGCACCGGAAATGAAACCTTTTGATCAATCTCGCGTCGTGTTTCCGCTTGAGTTGATGGCTAAGGGCAAAATTGATCCAATGACCTATAGCTGGTAATTAAAGGATCTGTTGTAAACAAGGACCAACAGAACAATCCATCCTGGGGCGAAAGGCTACCGGGTGGATTGTTTCAGTTTATGAATAATTTTGGGAGTTGTGCATGGGCATGGATATTTCAAAGAAGCTTCTTCTCGGCACGTTAGCAATTGTCACGCTTTCTTTACTCTCTATCGGTGGGTTGCTAAATCATAAGGCGGAATCCAACAGCATTGCGATGGTTGAGTCGACACTACACACAGTTGAGACTCAGCACGAAATATCCAAAAAGGTCTTGGGGAAGGGTTTTGAAGAGGTGGCGCACTCTTTGGAGAGTGCCGATAAAAAAACGATTTCAATAATGGTTGAACTTTACAAGAATTCCTACCAGACATTAATTATCGCACTTTCAAATCAGATTTTTCCGATGATTGAAGGTTTCGATTTTGATTCAGCAAAAGATGTCGTGCAAAAACTTATTGATGGAGCCCCTGCCGTAAAATGGGTGAAATTTGCAACTGCTGAAACACCAAATGAGTCGGATGTCTATACAATTGGTCAGGAAGAAAGTGGCGATAATTTACTGATATTCGAAAACGAACTGAAAAGCGATTTTTCATATCTCAAGATGACTATGCAGGTCAGCATGGCGGAAATATCGGCCTTGGATGAAGTTCGTCATTTGTTTAACAAGATCAACACCGACAACCAGGAACTGTTCGAAGTTGTTAAAGGCAATGACATCAACACCGTTATTGAGGCCAAAAAGGCTGCTCGCATTGAATCCGGCGAGCAGAACTCATTGATGCTTAAACAGATTATGTTTATGGTTATACTGTCTTTAGCTTTGACTAGCGTGGTTTTGGTGCTTTTTATCAGAAGAGTGGTCATTAACCCGATCAATAGAACGATTGCTGGATTGAGCAACAACTCATTGCAGGTTGCTGGCCATGCGAGCTCCATGTCGGTATCGAGTGAGTCAATATCCGATTCCGCAAACCAGCAGGCCGCTTCACTTGAAGAAACGTCAGCATCGTTGGAAGAGATGTCGTCAATGACTGCGCAGAATGCCGAAAATTCTGGTCAGGCGAGCCGCTTGATGCAAGAGGTGAAAGTGGTGGTTAATAAGAGTAACGCCCTGATGGCTGAGTTGGTAACCTCTATGGAGGCTATTTCTAACGCCAGTAGTCAGACCTCACAGATCAATAAAACGATTGACGATATAGCCTTTCAGACCAACTTATTGGCGCTCAATGCTGCAGTTGAGGCCGCGCGTGCAGGTGAGGCTGGAGCTGGTTTTGCCGTAGTTGCAGAAGAAGTGAGAAACTTGGCGATGCGGGCGGCTGAAGCGGCAAAAAGCTCGGAGGAATTGATTGAAGAAACACTGTCAACCGTTAAGGGTGGATCTGATTTAAGCAAGAGTGTCAGTAAGACATTCTCCCAAATGAAGGAACAAATTGATAAGGCGGTAAATATTATCCATGAAATTGCCGCAGCCTCATCTGAACAATCGAAAGGACTTGAGCAGGTAAACTCTGCGGTTGCGGATCTGGATCAATTAGTACAGAAAAATGCCGCTGATGCCTCGGTTTTTGACCAGACAGCAAATGATCTTGCCGAGCAGGTTGTCATTCTTGATCAGATGATTGGCGACTTGAGTCATATGGTTGGAGGCAACACCGATAGGAAACAAATAGCAAATTATCAGCAAGAGGAACATTAAGGTTGACAGGTCAGTAGCTGGTCTTACGAATCACTCAGGCAAGAAAGAGTTGGCTGAAATATGAGTATTTTTAGCGTACCGATACACTGAAGCAGTGTGCTAACGCGTCGCGCCTTTTAAGGAATGTTTAATGCTGTTTGTTTGATAGGAATAATTTTGTGAGCAGCGCCTCTTTTTTCCCTTGCATTTGCCTTATTTTGTCATCCCTACAGCATTTCTAAGAGAATTCATTAACCTTACCTACTTACTCTCTAGGCCACCTTGAAAATTGTCTTTTGAAGCGATTGCAATGCGTCATTGCCAAAATTAAAAGTGCTCACATACCCCTGTATGCTGCGCTTTTTAAAGTTGGCATTCCTGGTACTCACACCAAAATCCTGATTTTTCAAGGTAGTCTCTAAATAATTCACTGTGCAGACACGTTTTTTTTTGTGTCTGCGGAAAATTCTGCTATGCTAATTATATCAAGACTTTAAAAACAAAATGCCGATCAAAAACAAAAAATGACAAAACCATGACCAAAAAAAACGTTGCAGATATCCGAAAAATGAAAGGATCCGATCAGCGGATTTCTGTCTTGACCGCCTATGATGCGAGTTTTGCCAGAATTCTTGAAGCGGCTGGAGTGGATATGTTGCTGGTAGGAGATTCTCTCGGTAATGTTGTGATGGGCTACGATTCTACGGTGCCGGTGACCATGGATGAGATGATTCACCATTGCCGGGCAGTTCGCAACGGGGCGCCAAATACGCTTGTTGTGGGTGATATGCCGTTTCTTTCCTATCAGGTTTCTTTTTCGGATGCTATAAAAAATGCCGGCAGATTCATGAAGGAAGCCGGGGCAGATTCCATCAAACTGGAAGGTGGTCTGGAGGTTTGTGAGACGGTGCAGGCCATAAAAAAGGCAGGCATCCCGGTAATGGGACATATCGGATTAACTCCTCAGACCGCTGGGAACCTTGGTGGCTATACTGTGCAGGGAAAGGATTTGGCGTCGGCTAAGGCGCAGCTTAAAGCAGCAAAAGGATTGGAGGAAGCGGGGGCTTTTGCTGTTGTTCTTGAGTGTGTCCCTGCATCTCTGGCGCAGTTGATTACTGAGCAAATATCTATTGCTACTATTGGGATTGGCGCCGGCGCCGGGTGTGATGGGCAGGTTCTGGTGACCCATGATCTGCTTGGAATGTTTGAAAAGTTTACACCAAAATTTGTTAAACAATTTGCCTACCTGGCTCCCGAAATAAAAGAGGCTGTGCTGTGCTTCATCCAGGAAGTCAAAAATGGAGAGTTTCCCGGAACTGAGCATAGTTTTCCAATGAAATTTGATGTCAAACAAATCCTGGAAACAGAATAACGGAAGTTAATTATTTGCTGACTGAAAAAGTCCAGCATTGAATGGACAGGGTTGATTTATGGATATAGCAACCGTAATTGGTTTAGTCGTAGGGTCGATACTTATCGTTGGCTCTATTGCAGCTGGAGGTTCACTCGCCTTATTTATCAATGTACCTTCAGTACTGATTGTTGTTGGGGGCACCTTTGCTACTGCTTTCATACGCTTTGGTATGGTTGATGTTATTAATTCATCTAAAGTTGTGATGAACACCTTTTTTAATAAGATCAGCAACCCGCAGCAAGTTATTCAGGAGATCGTGAATTTGGCTAATATTGCCCGTAAAAACGGATTGATTGTACTTGAGCAACAGCCGATAGAAGATACATTTTTGAAAAAGGCCATTATGTATTGCGTCGATGGTCATGAAGCGGAGTTTATAGAAGAGGTACTGAAGAAAGAGGTCAGCTTAACAGTAGAACGGCACGATGTCGGACGGAAGGTCTTTTCAGGTATGGGCGATGCGGCACCGGCTTTCGGGATGATTGGTACCCTTATCGGGCTTGTGCAGATGCTGGCCAACATGAGTGATCCTGCCTCTATCGGTCCTTCAATGGCTGTTGCCTTATTGACGACCATGTATGGGGCAGTCATGGCAAATCTTATCTTTCTGCCACTTTCAGACAAACTTGCCCTGAGGAGTCAGGAGGAAGAGAGGACCCGACGCCTTATAATTGAAGGTGTTCTTGGTATTCTGAAGGGGATTAACCCCAGGGTTATGGAAGAGTTTCTTGAGACATTCTTGCCACCGAAAGACAGGGCCTCAAAAGAAAAGTAGTGTGATCAATGAGGTGGGGCCTATAATGTGGAGTACTGTTGATGGCAGATGATGAAGTGAAAAAGCAGGAATGTCCGCCCGGTGCCCCGGTGTGGATGTGTACATTTGCAGACCTGATGTCACTGCTCTTGTGTTTTTTTGTACTGCTGCTTTCTTTTTCGGTAATGGATGCCCAGAAGTACAAAATGGTGCAAGGGTCCATGAAGGATGCTTTTGGTGTACAGAAAAGCAAACAGGCGGTCGATAACCCAAGCTCGCAGCTTATTATTCCCAAGGAATTTCTATCAACACCGATTGCTGTCAAGATAAAGCAACGGTTAGAAGAAGAAGTTGCTGAAGAAATTGCCAACGGGATGATCGAAGTTGAAACCAGCGGGAATGCCGTTTTGCTGAGAATGAAAGACTCCGTGGCCTTTGAGTTTGGCAAGGCTACAATCCGTAAACAATTTCTGCCGATTTTAGATGCGATTGGTAAGGTGCTTGATGAAATCGAGGCAAAGGTGACGGTCAACGGGCATACGGATAATGTGCCTATTCGCAAAGACGGGCCATTTACTTCAAACTGGGGGCTTTCGGCTGCTCGAAGTGTAGCGGTTGTCGAATATTGGGCTGAAAAATTTAAGATTCCCACCCATAGAATGGCGGCAATTGGTTATGCCGATGGTATACCGCTGGCTGGAAACGACACACCTGAAGGGCGGGCCAAAAACAGACGGGTTGAATTTAAAATTGAACTTCCACAGACAGCTTTGACCTTTAAAGGGTTGAAAGAGCTGTTGGCAGAATAGAAATTTGGAGGTAATCAGGTGAGGGATACTATGACAACGGATAATCGTCAGGCTGTTCGGGTGACAAACAAAATTCTTTTTGCCTGTCACCCTGTTTCTAAAGAAACATTTCAGCAGATTATGGATGATTTCAATAATGGAATTTCTCTCTATAATAGAGCTGAGCTTGCTGATGTTCAGGTTTATATTGGTGCCCAGTCCGCTCTGGCCAAACTCAAAGATAAAGACGAAGATTTAGGGACGTTTCTTCAGCATCTTGATGGCAAGATTAACTTGTTGTTGAAAAAGGTCGACAAGTCCCCAAGTCTTTTGGATACACTGGTACTGCAGAGGGTAAGTATTGGCGCCAATGGCCTGGCGTTTTGGGGAGATAGCGAATTTACAGTAAATGAAATTGTTGAGATGCAGATCGTTTTACAACCTGAACATATTTTTATTAACTGTTTTGGTTCTGTCGTTCAATGCATCAGTTGTGAGTCTGAAGAGGATGACCCGAGTCAGAAATACCGTATTTCAGTTAATTTCCAATTGATTATGGATGAAGATCGGGAGGAGTTGATCCATTACAATTTCAAGCAACAAAGCCTAGCCTTAAAGCGCCGTCGCCTTCAAAAAGAGTGTCATAAAGCAGGTTCGTCCGACCTGCAAACTTCATGACTAAAGCCCACTCTTCTCTGGATCTGCCGAAACTTCCGGAGTAAATAGCTCCTGGGATTTTAACGAATTACCCTCCGTGGATATTACTTGATCTCGGTTGTTTTTCTACCAAAAACGCTAATCCCTTTTAAAAGCATTAATGCCGTTCGCAGTTGGTTGTCGTTTTGCAACAGCTGTTCGATATCCCCATCAATGCCATCTTTAGATGATTCTTCTGTCGTTTGTTCACTGTTTTTTTCAGGGTCGGTCACATTTTTGATGTGGTGTTTGAGGTCTTTTTCGCGAAGTACCGACGTTTGGGGCGACTGGTCCTCTGGAGGTTGTTGGAGAGGGACGACAAGGTCGGGAGTTATGCCTTTTGCCTGAATTGATCTGCCGTTTGGTGTGTAATATCGTGCTGTCGTCAGTCGCAAGCCGGTTCCGTTACTCATAGGAAAAACTGTCTGCACAGAACCTTTTCCAAATGTTTGCACACCAAGGATCAAAGCGCGTTGGTGGTCCTGTAAGGCGCCTGCTACAATTTCAGAGGCACTGGCGCTTCCCCCATTCACGAGAATAATAAGAGGAGCCTTAAGTTTCAGGCCACCGGCGTGGGCGTAATATTCGGTGTTTTGGCTTTCAATTCTTCCTTTAGTATAGACAATCATTCCATCATCCAGAAAGAGGTCGGAAATTTTTACGGATTGTTCAAGCAACCCCCCTGGATTGTTTCTCAGATCAAGGATGAGTCCGGAAAGCTCTTTATCGGCGGATAATTTAGTAAGTGCTTCTTTTGCATCATGGGAGGTTTTGGACTGAAAGTTTGTGATGCGGATGTAGCCATATCCTGGTTCAAGAAGTTTTGATTTAACGCTGTGCAGTGGGATCACATCTCTGGTGATGGTAAAATTCTGAACTTCGTCCCAGCCTTTCCTTTGGATTGAAATTGTGACCTCTGATCCTTTTTTGCCGCGCAAAAGGCTTACTGCGTCCATCAGGGTCATATCCTTGGTGGATACACTATCGATTTTAATAATTATATCACCAGCCTTAACTCCTTTTATAAAGGCAGGTGTTCCCTCGATAGGGGCAACAACTACAAGCAGATTATCCTTCATGGTGATTTCAATGCCAATACCGGAAAAGCTGCCTGATGTTTCGATTTGGAGGTCTTTAAAATTTTCTGGTTTTAAATATGATGAATGCGGGTCTAATGAGGAAAGCATTCCTTTGATAGCACCTTGGATGACTTCTTCAGGGTCAATGCCATCAACGTAATTTTTTTCCAGAAGGCTCAAAACATTGGCGAAAGTTTCAAGATTTTGATAGGTGCCCTGGTCCTTGGCAAACGTGTTCAACGGGTTCAGTAAACAACAGAAGATGAGCAGTGCGACGGTAACTAAAAGTGGTGACGCTGTTTTTTGCATGTTTAACTCTCAAAAGCGATAGAGGTTTAGTGGGCTTTTTTGTCCCGGATTCAGGCAAACGATAGTACTGTCGAACAAAAATGGGCAGTGCTCAATTCGTTTCATGACAAATGTATCATAACACGCTGATTTTTTTAGAACAATACCCAAAAAGAGGAAAAGTTTGTCAATTGTGCTTCAGTGATAGAGGTAACGATCGTTGGTGATGGTAAGTTTACTAACGTCCAGCCAGAGCAGAGGGTCCTCTGGTTGAGTTTCGTAACGGATTTCAAGGTGTACTCCCCGTGATAAGAGAGTTGACTCGCCACTCCCCATAATGCCGAGGGTCTGACCAGTGACAACTTGGTCGCCTTTTTCAACGAGTATTGATTCAAGGCCGGAAACCAGGCTATAGTATTGCTGGCCATGATCAATAACAACCATGTTGCCGTAACCTGTCATCTCTCCAATAAAAACGACAGTGCCGGAATAAATGGCTTTTATTTCTTCACGGTCGACTGTTTCGATATTAATGCCACCTGACGTTGTTTCTGTATCAAATTTGTCAGCATAGGTGCCGAAATATGTAATTACTTTTCCGGTTGCCGGCGGCGGAAGGTTACCCTGCTGGACACTAAAACCGCTTTTTATTGTCGGCGGCCTTTTTTTGTCTGATTTGGACCGGTACGTTTTAAGATTTTTGCTGTGAATAACCCTTACGCTAAGGGTATTCATTCTTTTAGCAAGTTCATTAGCGGCTATTTTCATTTCATCTAAGGCATGCCGATACAGTTTTTCTTCAGTCTGCACTCTGGCTAGAAGGTCTTTTCTCGCTTGGCGAGCAGCTATCAACGCCTCTTCCTGTTTTTTTGCCTCCAGGATAACTCCCAGCAGCGTCTTTTTCCCTTTTTCGATTTCTCGACGGGCACCGTTGAGCAAATCAATTTTGCTGTTATAAGTATGGAGGATTTGCTGATCGTAACGAAACATAGCGTTGAAATACTCATTTAAGTTGATGAGTTCCGGCAGGGTAGAGGCTGAAAATAAGGTGTTAATGAGACTGATTTTATCTCTTTGATAATACGACAGCAGCCTCTTCTCAACATGTTGGGTAATGTTCTCTTTTTCGGCTGTGATCAGTTCTATTTCACGTTCTTTCTGCTGAATGTTGTTTTCCTGGCGGAGAAGCCGTTCCTGGAGAAAAGCGAGTTTATGTTGGCCGACTTTGAGTTCATTGTCCATCCGTTGAAGTTCTTTATAGAGACTCTGCCCCTGTTCTACGGAAGATTGAATTTTCTCCTTGTTTCTGTCGATTTGTTGTTGGATTCGGTTGATTTGAGAGGGGCTGACGCCATCTGATAAATTGTTTGTCCTGCTATGACTATAATAGATCTTATATGGTTCTGCTCGGAGAACGGGTTGTTGGGCATGACTGGGGCGGTTGATGCCGGTGACGCCGAGACAGCTGACGGCAATTACGATAACTATTCTATGCTGCAGCAGAGTTGTCAGGCCGAGCTTCATAATCTCATATACGCAGGAATTTACGGATTGATACTATACTGCCAAGGGTGCATAGCATAATGCTGAGTAATAAAATTGAGGCAAGAATGAAATGAGGCATAAAGGTGAAACTGAAAATACTCAAAAAAGCCGGACCGCTGAATTTAGTTTTGATCCAGGTATAAAAGACATAGAGACAAACCAGCCCAAACCCCGTACCAAATACACCCTGAAGGATGCCCTCCAGAACCAGTGGAAGTTGTATGTAGGATTTTGATGCCCCTAACAATCTGAGGATTTCCAGCTCAGCCTGTCTGGTGATCACGGTAAGACGGACAGTGCTTGACACCATAAATGTTGCAGTCAATACCAAAAGGCCCCCGCTCAGAAAGACGATGATTCTGATCAGTTGTGTGAACTGGGCGAGGCGTTCTATCCATTCATGACCATATTTGACTTTCTGAGCTCCAGGAAGAGTGGAAAGAAAGTCTGAGAACAGCTTTATTCTTGAGAGCGTCTCAAGGTTTTTTGCCGGATAGACTTCAATTGATGGTGGCAGAAAATCTTGGTTCATGTCTAAAAGGACATTATTATTTTCTGCCCCAAGTTGCTTGGTTAAATGATCAAAGGCATCTTTTTTGGTAACAAATACGACTTTTTCGACAGCACCGAAACTTCTGATCTGTTTTTCAAGTTGGGGATGCATGACAGGAGGAATATCGTTTTCAAAATAGATAATAAGCCGGATATGCTCGCCTAACTGTACACCGGCTTTTTGCAAATTTAAAAAAACAAGAAAGAAAAAAGAGAAAATCAAAACAGAAAGGCTGACCGTTAAAAGAGTCATAAGTTGTGCCCCCCAGGTCTGCTTAACATTCCTTCCTGTCTGTGTAAAGATGGCAGAGATGTTCAAGGGTACTCTCCTTCGTATGTTTCAGGCTTTTGATCAATCGGCCCCCAAAACTGCATTTTCCCGTGGTCAAGATCAATGACCTTGTGGCTGGAATCTTTGTAGATTGATTCGTCATGGGTGGCGATAATTAAAGATGTCCCAGCCTGGTTGAGTTGTTCAAAAAGATTGATAACCAGTTCTGTATGTTTTGGGTCCAAATTACCGGTCGGCTCATCTGCCAGAAGAAGTGGAGGATAGTTTGCAGCGGCCCGTGCGATAGCGACCCTTTGCTGTTCACCCCTGGAGAGTTTATCTGCCCGAAAATCAATTTTTTGAGAAAGGTTCAAGGCATCAAGTAAAAAACTGATCCGGTCTTTTATAATTTTCTTGGAAGTATAGGTGACTTCCATCGGCATGGCAATATTCTGAAAAACTGTATGTTTGGGGAGCAGTTTAAAGTCCTGGTAAGCAATGCCAATCCGTTGGCGGAGCTTTTGCAGATTGGCAGATGAAACTTTGGACAAGTCATAGCCGTTGACTTCAACAACTCCTCTTGTGGGATGCTCAATGGAGCAAATAAGTTTTAACAACGAGGTTTTTCCAGCACCGCTCATACCTGTCAGAAAGAGCATCTCGCCTCTTTTAAGCAAGAAAGATATGTCAACAAGGGCGATAATATCCGGTGGGTAGACTTTGTTGACCTTAATAAACTCCACTATAGGCGGTTCTATTGAACTGGTATTCATGTCTATTCAAAATTAAGCCAATGGCTGATTGAGGTTTGTTGTAGATTTTACAAAGGACATCGTTCTATGCCATCATTACCATTATCTCTTCGGCACAATGTGCGAAAGAATGAATCATAAACATGGATGGTTTCACAGTTAAGCTGCTTTGACAGGAAAGGAAATCCAGCTCAACATCCCGGTACATCATGTAAGTAGTCGAGTACCAGTTGTAACGGCCATAAAATATTATCCTAATCAAAAAAAAAATGACACTTTTTTTATAGATATTGTCTGTAAAAGGGCGTAAAGTTTATCAAATTTTACACACAGGTTTACTGCGCCCGCACCAAGGAAGGGGATAGAATGACGATTAACAGTATACGTGGTTCCTGCAGTTATGCTGGAATAATTGGCCGCTGTGCCTGCATGAAGGAGCTTTTTAGCCTGATCAGCAAGGTTGCCGACACAGACACCACTGTACTCGTGCAGGGTGAATCTGGGACAGGGAAAGAACTGGTTTCTCGGGCGATTCATTCGGAGGGGGCAAGGGCCGATAAACCCTTCATCCCAATAAATTGTGGGGCAATACCCTCCGAGTTGCTTGAAAGCGAGTTGTTTGGGCACGAAAAAGGGGCTTTTACTCATGCCATCAGAACGCGGCAGGGGAGGTTTGAACTTGCCCATGGCGGGACGGTGTTTTTGGATGAAATATCTGAGATGAGTCCCATGCTGCAGGTAAAGCTTTTGCGTGTGCTGCAGGAGCGCCAATTTGAACGTGTTGGCGGCACCCAGGCTATTTTATCAGATTTCAGGGTCATTGCAGCAACCAACAGAGATTTGGAAGAAGATGTAAAAAGTGGCAGATTCCGAGAAGATCTGTATTATCGTTTGAATGTTATTCCTATAAAGGCGCCGCCATTGCGCCGGCGTCAGGCAGATATCCCTCTGCTGGTTGACTATTTTATCCAAAAAATTAATCGCACTAAAAGGAGAAGTATTACAGGTGTCGACCCTGCCGCATTGGACCTTCTTGTCCAGTATCAGTGGCCTGGTAACGTGCGTGAGCTGGAAAACATTATTGAAAGAATGGTTATTCTCGCTGCGGGTCAGGAAATTGTTGTGGACGATTTGCCAGGCAAGGTACTGGTCTCAACTCCGACAGACAGCTCAATAGCTGAAATACCGGCCACAGGATTTATCTTAAATGCTGTGGTTGCCGATTATGAAAAAAAGCTCATAGTTCAGGCGCTGAATCAGACCGACTGGGTCAAGAATCAGGCGGCTAAATTGTTGAATATCAATAGAACAACCTTGATTGAAAAAATGAAACGCCACAAACTGGTGAAGCCGGCGGTTGAGTTGATTGTCCGTTAGTTAGCGTCGGTGTGCTTGAAAATTAGAATTAAATACCTAGAACCTTTATCCGTGAAGCAATTGCCCTTTTCCCTTTCACTTCAGAGTCTTCAAAGTTTCTGTGCTGTTCTCCTTGTTTGTCTGGTGTTGTGTTTGAGTTCTGTCTACGCGGCTGACCTCCAAACGGACCAGGACGAGGGAGAATCGTTGGGTCCTACGGCGGAGGAACTTTGGGAAAAAGCCCATAAATACCTGCAGGATGAGAATCGGGAAAAAGCCGCACAATATTTTTATACAGTGTTTAAGCGATTCCCAGACGATGTTAATGCTGCTGCCTCACTTTGGGCAACAGCACAAATCCGTAGAGATTTCGCTTTGGACGAAAAGGATGCTGACTGGGAGCGTGTTAGAAACCTGTTCCGGCTTTATATCAATTACTTCCCAAAGGAAGAAAATGCCGCTGAAGCATATCTGGAACTAGGCAAGAGTTATTATTTTATGGGCTTGTCCCGTGAAGCTGTAAGCTATTTCAAGCTCTTTGCGAATAAATTCCCTGATTCACCCCTAACTCTGGAGTCTAGACGATGGCTTGGCGAGGCCCTGGTCAAAATCGGCCGGGTTGATGAGGCAGAAGCTATCTTTAAGGACTTAATAAGTGATCCTGATAAAGAGGTCCAGTTGATTGGTTTTATCAGTATGGGTGAGTTGCATTTTTCAAAACAAGAGTACAGGCAGGCTAAAGATTATTTCCAGATGGTGATCATCAACTCTCCTGATTATTATCTGAAGGACCCTGAAATTTTAAGAAAGGCGGGGTTTGCCAATATTCGTTATGGGAAAATAGTTCGCGGGAGAAGGCAGTTGTACCATTATTTAAATCTTGCTGCCACAAACAGGCATCGTCTCGAAGTTCTTTTTGAGATCGGTGAGTCGTATTTGACTCAGCAGGATTTTGCATCGGCTAAGAAACTTTATGCCCAGGTTGTTGAAGAAGGGGAAAAAAAGGAAAAAGAAGTTTTGTTCAGCAAGCTGCGCATGGCTCAGTTCTTTGATAATCCGGAGCAAAAATTTTCCAAGTGGCAGCAAGCGAACGATCTTACCAAAACAGAGGGTGACAAGCCGTACCTTGATGTTTTGTCCAACTATTTTAACGATCCGTTGGCCCAGGATGCCCGGTATGGTTTATTTCTGCGCTACAAAGCAAGAGGGGATTTAGACCAGGCGCTTCCGACCGGCCGGGATTATTTGCGTAATACAAATCCCCAAACGGACCAAAGCGGGAGTTCTGAACGGATTGGCACAATATTATTATATCTTACAGATGAGCTTTTAAAAAATAAGCGCTATCAAGATATCTATGACTTGTATTTTGTTGAGTACCGCCATGTGCAGGAGTATCCCGACGGGACTATATTATACAGAATTGGCCAGGCCCTTGAGGCCTTGAACTTATTTGAAAAAGCATCGATTGTCTATTATCGGGCAATGAAGTGGCCTTTAACTGATGAGGAAAAATTGGACTTGTATTATCGCCGGGCTCGGGTGTATCTGGCATTACAGGACTATGAATCTGCCAACCGCCTGTTAAAACATTTGCGTAAAATATATGCAGGATCAGTCAGTGCAGGGGAAATTTTCTTCTATAGTGGGCAGCTCTACGAGGCGCTGAAGGACAAAGAAAAAGCCCTTGGTTTTTACATTCAGGCCGCCGAAAAACCAACTTTTAAGGAGAAACTTCCGGTGTATGCCGGAGAGGCACTTCGTGTTTTGCTTCTCATGCATCAGGAAGATACGGCCTATGATTTACTTTTAAAGATGCGTACACAGGGGCTGGATGCAGCGGTCACTCAGGACTGGTTTCTGAAGGTTGGCAATGCCATGCGTCTGAAAGGCCAATTGGATAGTGCTGTTGAAGTCTATAATGCCGGGTTGAAGGAATGGTATCCCCAAGCGAGCAATCAGGCTCAGGCAATGCATCTGTACTTGGGTGATTGCTATTTAGGATTGGGCAATAAAGAGAAGGGGCTTGCCCAGTATGCCCAGGCTAAGGAAGGAGAAAGTGAATTCTGGGGGAAAATGGCCCAGGAACGATTGAATCAGAATGAACTCAATAGCGGAATTAAGGCAATTAAGAATGTTAGCAATCAGTAAAAAAATTCAAACGAACGCCACCGGCTGGGAAACAAAATAGCGATACTTATGTATGAGAAACACAATCGTATACTGGTTGTTGATGATGACCGTGACCAGCGAATTGCTCTGTTTGAATCCTTAAGCAGAGAGGATTATGAGGTGGTTGTTGCAGAAAATGGGGTCATGGGGCTTGAGCTGATGCAAAAGGCTCCGGTCCAGCTGGTTATAACGGACATCAGGATGCCGGAAATGAACGGGCTTGAACTGATGCAGAAAATCAAGATGAGCCATCCAGGTGTGCCGGTAGTGATTGTGACAGCCTTTGCCACTGTGGATACTGCCATCGAAGCGATGAAAAAAGGCGCCGCAGATTATATTTTAAAACCATTTCCTGAGGAAGTTATTCAGGCAACTGTCAAACGAATTCTGTCGGAACTGTTTTTGACAGCTGGCGTCGATGAGAATGGTGTTTCGGTTGTTCCTGATCGGGCCATGATAAAAAAGGCACGAAACCGATCGTCTGGAAGAAAGATTATTGGACAGGCCCCTTCTTGGCTCAAGATCGTGGAAAAAGCAAAAGCCGTGGCGTCGAGTAAGGCCACAGTGCTTATTCTTGGTGAATCTGGCACAGGTAAAGAGGTTCTGGCCCGTTTTGTTCATACGGAGAGTGATCGGTCAAGCGGACCATTTGTCGCCTTAAACTGTGCCGCATTGCCTGATGGTCTGTTGGAGAGTGAATTGTTTGGGCATGAAAAAGGGGCGTTTACCGGTGCTATTGCAGCTAAAAAAGGGAAATTTGAGTGTGCTGAAGGTGGGACTCTTCTGCTTGACGAGATCGGTGAGGTGCCCCTGCACTTGCAGGCAAAGATTTTGAGGGTCCTGCAGGAAGAGGAAGTTGATCGTTTAGGTGGAAGGGAGCCGATCAAATTTGATGTGCATGTGGTGGCTACCACAAACCGAAATTTGAGTGAAGCCGTTGAAAAAGGTGAGTTTCGCCAGGATTTGTTTTATCGGCTTAATGTGATTCCTTTGAAGTTGCCATCACTCGTCCAGAGGAAATCAGATATCCCGCTGTTGACCGATTTTTTTATCAAGCGCTACTCAGAGCAATATAAAAAAGAGGTGAAACCGCTGTCAAAGCGTTCTCTAGAGCGGTTTCTGAGCTATGCATGGCCAGGCAATGTCAGGGAAATGGAAAACATGATCGAGCGGGCTGTGCTTTTAAGTCAGGGGCCGGTCCTTGAGCCTTGGGATCTCTGGGATGAAGATTCCGAGGAGTACGTGGCCCCGGCGGTAGATGTAGATAGTGCCGGGACTGAGAGTGCGGTGGCTAATGCGGGTAATTTCGGCACCAGTGGACAGGTCCCACAAAACCAGTCAGGAGAAATGGTTTCTCTGCGGGAAGTTGAGCGTCAAATGATTATGCAGGCTCTCCATAAAACTGACAATAATCGGACCCATGCGGCGAAAATGCTGGGTATCAGCGTGCGGACATTGCGCAATAAATTAAATGAGTACCGAACTCAAGGCTTTTCTGTTTAGCCAACTTCTTTGTGGCATGATATCTTGTTGAAATTAAAACAAAAATATGAATACACATAAGTGTACTCTTCTCCCAGACATTACTTGAAATCTGTTGTCTCGCTCTTTTTCTGCTGTAAATTCCTGCCCTGTTCTTCCATTTTTAACAAGAAAATATTTCCGGCATTCAAATTGCATAGTGCATAACTCAATAACTTCAAGGCTTGCCTTGCGGTAGTCAAGATTTCGCCAGTGCGCGGTTTTTATAAAAAGGAGGAAACAGATGCCATTTGAAAACAAAATGTTCGGCGGTGTTGTCAGCGCAGGTCGAATCGCTCTGAACGCTAGGCTTGAAAGGCAGGGACTTATTCAATCCAATATCGCTAATATTGAAACTCCTGGTTATACCAGCCGGGATTTTTCTTTTGAATCAGTTATGGAAAATGCCTTACGTGGCCAGGGAAAACTTGCCCAGACAAATGAGAAACATATCCAGCTTGACCCGGTCGAATTGTCTGAGAGCATGCAGTACAAGTCAGAAAATAGACCGGTGGATCTTGATGAGGAAATGCAGAAAATTGCAGACAATCAACTTATGTATCAGTTAACGACCAAAATTTTAGCGAAGCAGTTTGAGGGGTTGCGTATTGCAATTGATGAGGGGGGTAAATAATACATGGATTTTCTAACTGCAATGAAGATCAGTGGCACAGCCTTGAAAGCAGAACGGACCAGGGCCAATATCGCCTCAATGAATTTAGCCAATGCCAATACCACGAGAACGATTGAGGGTGGCCCATATAGGGCGAAATCAGTCGTGTTTGGTGCAAAACGGCTGGAAGGAAGCTTTCAGGAAACATACAATTCGGTGGCGGATAAGCTTCGCAAGGTCGAAGTTGTTGAGGTTGTTGAAGACCCGACTCCGTTTAAAGAAATTTATGACCCGTCACACCCGGATGCTGATGCAAATGGTATTGTAAGAATGCCTAATGTAAATGTAGTCGAACAAATGGTTGATCTTATGAGTGCCAGGCGAGATTTTGAGGCCAATGTAGCGGCTCTTGACTCCATCAAAACAATGGCGTTAAGAGCCATGGATATTAGCAGATAATTCCAGTATGTTTTTAGATCGGCACTTTGCCGGATGCGCGGCTATCAACAGCGCTTTTTCGTTGGCGACCTGAATTCTTCCTGGAATGTCATTTTGAGAGAAACTTGACAAACTCGTAGATAAGCGCAAGACTTCGAAAAGCCTCAATAGTCCCAACGCCACCGTGTAAAATCAGCTACTTACATAGTGTCCCGGGGATGTCGACCGGTTTTTCGTCTTCTGTCAAAGCAGGTTAACTGCGAGACCATCAAATATAGAAGGGGATTTTTTATGAACTCGTTGCAATTAAAGCCAGTCACAACTGGGGCTTCACTTACTGGAAGCAGCTCCGTCAACGGACAACAGAGAACAACACCCTCAAACCTTGCCGGGTTTGATGATGTGTTAAAACAGTCCATTGCTTCAGTTGATACAACGATAAAGGAATCCAATGCCATGTCAACAGGTATAATATCCGGGCAACATTCAAATATTCATGAAACGATGATTGCCATGGAGAAGTCTAGTATTGCCTTTCGTATGTTGACTAAGGTCCAGGCGAAAGTAATTGACGCCTATCATGAAGTAATGCGTATTCAATTATAGATCATCGTGGACTTGTAGAGAATTACTTTGATGTGTATTTTTTCAGTATATTCTAGAGTGTCTTTTACGCTCTTGGATTGGGGTTCCGGCACCGAAAACCTCATGGAATTAGATATCTGCCCCCCTAAAGAGGACAATTAATGGCCAGTGCAAAAGAAATGATGGATCAGGTTTTTTCTGTTGTCAAAGATTTGACGCCCATTCAGAAAATTATATCGGGAGTGGTCATAGCAGCAGTTCTGACCGGACTGGCCCTGATTATTACCAGGGAAGGTTCAACAAACTATGCCGTGTTGTATACTTCCCTCAGTGAAAGTGATGCAGCAGATGTAGTTACTAAACTTAAGGAAACACGGACTCCGTATGAACTTGATATGAATGGTACTGTTGTGAAGGTACCGGCGGACATGGTTCTTGATACGCGATTGACTTTGGCCGGCGACGGTCTGCCTCGAGGCGGCGGAGTTGGTTTTGAAATTTTTGACCGCACCAGTTTGGGAACCACGGATTTTGTTCAGAAATTAAATTACCAGCGAGCTTTGCAGGGCGAACTGGCGAGAACAATACGGCAGTTTCATCAGGTCCAAGAGGCAAGAGTTCACATTGCCGCACCTAAAGAATCTGTTTTTGTTGAAGACCAGCGTTCGCCTTCTGCATCTGTCAGCTTGACTTTGCGAGGCCGCAATCAATTATCAACAAAACAGATTCAGGCTATTGTAAATTTGGTTGGAAGTGCTGTGGCTGGGCTCACTGAAGAGAATATTACTGTTGTGGATACAGCGGGTCGCTTGCTTTTCAGGAAGCGGGGTGACGATTCGACGATGCTGTCGGGGACCCAGCTTGAGTATCGCCTGAACATTGAACGCAATATGCGTGAAAAGTTAGAGACAATGTTTGAAGAAATTGTCGGTGTTGGTAAAGCTGTTGCACGGGTTTCTGTTGAGCTTGACACAGACCAGAGCGATATGACCCAAGAGTTATATGATCCTGAGACGCAGGTTGTGCGCAGTGAGCAGCTGCTGAATGAAGCAAATCGTGAAGCCGGTCAGGAACCTGCAGGCATACCAGGAGTTAAAGGAAACCTGGCCACGTTTAATGAAGCTCAAGACGGGACTGGGAGCGGGGCCTCAAATACCCGTAATAATGTTACCAGGAATTATGAAATCAGTAAGACCGTCAAACATACCATGAGCCGTTCTGGAGCAATAAAACGTCTTTCCGTGGCCGTGATGGTTGATGGGAGTTATGAAAAGAGCATTGACAAGGATGGAACATCAGAAATAAAATATATTCCTAGAAGCGATGACGACTTGCAGAGGTTCACGACGATGGCTCGGAATGCTGTTGGTTTTGATTCAGACCGTGGTGATCGTCTCGAAGTCGTTGGGGTGAGTTTTTTATCTTCACTTGCTGTTGAGCCGAAAACGGATGTCTTGGCTAAGTATCAGGAGATTCTGGAACGTATGGCACAACCAATACTCTACCTATTACTGTCGATATGTTTTATATTTTTTGTAGTTCGTCCATTCTTCCGGCTGCTTTCCACCAAACAGCTTGAAGAGCAGCGTCGTGCCATGCTGGCTAAAGTTGACGAGGAAGAAAATAAAATTGTTGAAGAAGAGCTGGCGCTGAAACCGCTGGGCATGTCGGACAAGGAAAGGATTTACAAATTAGCACAGAGCGACCCTGACCGTGCGGCTGATTTAGTGAGACGCTGGCTACGTGAACAGAGGTAACCTTAGATTATGGCAAAGAAAAGCGAGCAAGATTCTGACCTGACTGGGCCGGAAAAGGCTGCAGTATTCCTCATGACATTGGGAGACGATTTCGCCGCCCAGGTATTTCAGCGTCTTGATGAAGATGATATCAAGGCGGTCGGTCGGCAGATGGCCAAAATTGACCATATTGACAAGGACGATATTGCAAACCTTTTAAAAGAATTTAAAGGAGATGCCGGCGACCAAGACCTTTTCTTTAATGGCGATGACATGCTCGAATCGGCGTTAAAAAAAGCACTTCTTACAGATAAAGCCTCCGAGATTCTTGACGATATTCGTTCTGATTGGCGTCTTACCCTGTTTCAAAAGGCGCGAAAGCTCGACCCGCCAGTCCTGGTAAACTTTTTGAGAAATGAACACCCGCAAACTATAGCATTGGTTCTGGCTGTCCTCGAGCAGTCGCAGGCTGCCGCAATTCTGGGAGAACTCAAAGAAGATCAGCGGCTTGAAGTTGTAATGCGAATGAGTGAACTGGATAAGGTCAGTCCAGAAATTCTTGTTGATATTGATCGGGTGCTTCAGGAAGAACTGCTTTCCGTTGAAGGGATGGAGGGGCAGCGTCTCGGCGGAGTTGAGATGGTTGCCGAGATTTTGAATAACGCCGATCGTGCTCTTGAGGCTTCGATTCTGGAAGGCATTGAGGAGCAGCGAGAAGAACTTGCCGAAGAAATCAGGCGGTTGATGTTTGTCTTTGAAGATCTTATTGATGTTGAGGACCGCGGCATTATGGCAATTTTGAAAGAGGTTAGCACTGACGACCTGAAACTGGCTCTGAAAACAGCATCGGAAGGGTTGCAGGAGAAAATATTCAAAAATATGTCACAGCGTGCCGTTGAAATGCTCAAAGAAGATATGGAAATTATGGGGCCGACCCGGCTTAAGGATGTTGAGGCTGCCCAGCAGTCAATTCTCAAGATAGCGAAGCGCCTTGAGCAGGAAGGAAAACTCCAGCTGACGAGTGGTGGTGACGATGAGTTTGTCTAAGATTTATAAGCTGGACAGGAATGTGCTGCGCAAGAGCGAAATATATACCACCAAACCCGGCATTAGTGGGGCGGATGATGACAGATTTTTTGCTCTTGATTCTTTGTGGCAGTCTTCTGATACAGAGTATGTTGAGACGATGAACCGGTTAAAAGAAGAACAGGAGAAGGTTGAACGCCAGACTCGTAAAATGCTTGCCGAGGCAGAGTCCCGGGTCGGTCAGATTGAAAAAGAGGCGTACGACAAAGGTTTTAGTGCCGGGAAAGAAGAAGCTCTTGCCGAGGAGCGCAAAAGACTTCAGGAAAACCTCCTACAGTTTAGCCGGATGGCACAGGAGTTTGAGAATGACAGAAAACGTCTTCATTCTGCATATGAGGCAGATATTGTTTCATTAGTCAAACTGATGGTGGACAGAGTTTTGTACCATGAAGTGACGGTCAACCCCCTGGTCATAGAAGCATGCCTGAAGACAGCCTTATCCTACGTTGTGCAAAATTCCAAGGTCAAGATAAATCTTAACAAGGGTGATTTAGCAAGAATCCAGCAGGCGGCTCTGGAAAAACCAGAATTGCTAGAGGGGGTTTCGCAGGTTGACTTAAGTGAAGATCCTGTAATTTCCCAGGGCGGCTGTTATTTAGAAACAGGTTTTGGTGAAATTGATGCCACCCTTGAGACCCGCCGCGATAAAATATACAAAGCCTTAGACGCTATCTTTATGAAATCTCTGGCCGGCAAGCCCTCAACAGAAACAGTTTCATCTGTTCCTGAACCAGCAGCGGCCCAAGGAGCTAAAATCTTTCCGGAACACGAGTCTGAATGAAATTTGCCAATTGTATGAAGGCGGTTGAAAATCTTGACCTGATTACGGTCCGGGGGCGGGTCAGTCAGGTGATCGGCATGGTCGTCGAAAGTTGTGGACCTGGAATACCAGTTGGCAGTATGTGTGAAATTCGTACCTCCCGGGGGCAAGGATTTGTGCCGGCTGAAGTGGTTGGCTTTCGCGAAGGCAAGGTGTTGTTAATGCCTCTAGGGGATATGCGGGGCATAGAGCCTGGGGGGGAAATTACTCAGGTGGGTGAGCAGGCTTCTGTTCCGGTTTCAGAATCGATGCTTGGCCGGATCATTGACGGGTTTGGCAATCCTGTAGATGGCAAAGGACCTATCAGAGCAGAGTCAACCTATCCCCTGTATGCAGAACCCTTAAATCCTATGGAACGGGAGAGAATAGTGGAACCGGTTGATGTTGGGGTCCGGGCCATTAATGGCTTGTTAACTCTGGGCAAAGGCCAGCGGATCGGGATTCTGGCCGGGTCTGGTGTGGGCAAGAGTACGCTGCTCGGAATGATTGCCAAGCATACGGCTGCTGATATCAGCGTGATTGCTCTGATTGGAGAGCGTGGTCGTGAATTAAGGGATTTTATCGAGCGGGATTTGGGGCCAGAGGGCCTTGCCCGTTCTGTCGTTATTGTAGCCACATCTGATCAACCGCCACTGGTCAGAATGCGTGGGGCCTATCTGGCGACCACCGTGGCTGAATATTTTCGTGATTTAGGCCGTGACGTTATCATGATGATGGACTCTGTTACACGATTTGCCATGTCTAGCAGGGAGGTCGGTCTTGCTATCGGCGAGCCTCCGACTTCACGAGGCTATACCCCATCTGTTTTTTCGCAGTTGCCAAAACTGCTTGAGCGGGCTGGAACATGTGTTGGAAAAGGCAGTGTAACGGGGATTTATACTGTGCTGGTTGAAGGTGATGACATGAACGAACCTATCGCTGATGCGGTACGTTCAATCGTTGACGGACATATCGTCCTCAATCGAGAACTGGCCAGTCGCGGTCATTATCCTGCCATTGAGATTCTTGACAGCATCAGCCGCTGCATGGCTGATGTTATGCCAAAAGGACATGTTAAAAGGGCCCAGCAGTTTTTAGAAACACTGTCGGTATACCGACGCTCTGAAGATTTGATCAATATCGGAGCTTACGCTGCTGGCAGTAATCCCAAAATAGATCATGCCATTGAAATGATTGACGGTTTTAATATGTACCTGCGACAGGATTTTGACGAAAAAGTCTCGTTAGATGACAGCAGCGCTGGGTTAAGTTCATTGATTAACTAATTTTGATTTCAGGCACTCACTATGGCATATCATTATAAACTGGAAAGCTTGCTGAGGGTCCGTCAGAATCTTGAGGAACAGTGTCAGCACAAACTGGCCCATGAATTTTTTGTGCTGGATAATCACAAGAAATACCTTGATGAATTGCGGCAGCAGCGGTTAGATTTTTTTGCCGCGCTGGAAGAGGAGAAAAAAAAGGTTATGTCGGTGGCAATGTTTAGTTTTTACGTAGAGGCGATCCATATTAAAAACAGGCACATTGCCTTTCAGAAAACAGCCATAGAAGCACAGAAAGCAGCAATTGAAAATGTCAGGGCTGAGTTGGCTGAAAAAATAAAAGAGCGTAAGGTGGTTGAACGCCTCAAAGAAAAGGATTTCCTGGCCTATACCAGAGAACTCCAGCATAAAATCCAGGTTGAAAGTGATGAAATGGCCGTCATGAGATTCGGAAGAAAAGCGTTGGTATCGTTATGAATACAGCACTCTTGAAAACAGGTTTTGTTGCCTTTCTTGTGTTTTGTTTGAACGCAAGTATGGTGTATGCCGCAGAGCAAAAACCGGTCAGGATTACATCGGCGGATGTTCAGAAAGCCATTGCCTTGAAGGAACGCGAGGAGGCCATTTCGGCAAAGGAAAAAGAGTTGCGTGAAAGGGAAAAGGTCCTTACAGACGTGCAGAAGGATGTTGATGAAAAACTTGAGAAGTTGCTCGCCCTACAAAAGCAGGTGCAGGGGTATGTTGATGAGTTTAAGACAATACAATCGGCTGAATTCAAGAAAATGGTCAAAATATACAGTGCCTTGAGTGCCTCTAAAGTGGTGGCACTTTTTGAGAAGATGAACGAAGACGAAATTGTCAAGATTTTGAGGGCAATGAAGTTTGAACAGGTCATTAAGATTATACCGAAATTCCCTCCGGAACAGGCCGTAGGTATCTCGAGACGGCTTGGAATGATGGAAAAGAAAGTCTCCCCTTAGGCGACCAGTTTATTTGTCAAACAATGTGATCTCTTTTCTGTTTTTTCAACAGACCCTCTCTTTACTAATTTTCCTAAAGTAGTAATTGATTATTCCCCTGGATTTTCCGTATCGTGTTTTTAGGATTAGAACGCTGATTACAGACACGGAAAATTCAACGGCTTTCTTTTATTTATTTTTTAAATTATATATAGTTAACTAGGTGGGATATTTCACTAATTTTACCATCGATGGTCTCGTAAAAACCCACCCGACATCCCCGTGCCACCATGTAACTCGTTGATTTTCAAGCTGGCGCTGGATCTGTTGAGACCTTTTGCGAGAGCAGCACTATTTGTAGTTCTTTTTTATAAGGAAGCCTGATGATATTTAGAAAAAAAACACTTACCCGTCTGGCCAAAACCTGCGGCTGAGCAGCTAAAATTGGTCCGACGGATCTGTTGGACGCACTTGCTGGATTAGTGTCTCCTTCTGATCCTGATCTGCTGGTCGGCTTTGAAACATCAGATGATGCGGCAGTTTATAGGCTCTCAGATGAGATTGCTATGATCAATACGGTGGATTTTATTACGCCGCCGGTGGACGACCCATACTGGTTCGGTCAAATAGCGGCGGCAAATTCCATTTCTGATGTGTATTCAATGGGCGGCAAACCATTAACCGCTCTGAATGTGGTCATGTTTCCCTCCAAAAAGCTTGATATGGGAATTTTGCGAGATATTTTGCGAGGCGGGCATGATAAGGTTGTCGAGGCCGGCGCCTGTTTGGCAGGGGGGCACACTGTTGATGACGATGAACCCAAATATGGCCTGTGTGTTAATGGCTCGGTCCACCCGGACCGGATTGTTACCAATGCAGGAGCGCGTTCCGGAGATGCCTTGATTTTAACCAAACCTCTTGGTTCCGGGGTGCTTTTTAATGCTGTACGTTCGGGACGGTTGTCTTTTGCAGATCTGGAGCGTGATGTTCTGCCATCATTGGCTTTTCTGAACGGTGCAGCAATGAGCGCCGGGCTTGAGTTTGATCTCCATGCCTGTACCGATATTACGGGTTTTGGAATATTGGGACATCTTATTGAGGTTGCCCATGGTTCCGGGTTTGGGGTAGTTGTAAATTATAAGCAGCTTCCCTTTTATCCATATGCACTTTCTATGTACAAAAAAGGTGAAACAACCGGTAGCAACAAGGCAAACCGTGCCCTCGTGGCTAAACATAATCTCACGATTAACGCTTCGTTATCGAAAGAAGAAGATGAGCTTTTGTATGATCCACAAACTTCGGGTGGTCTTTTGCTTTCAGTGCCGAACAACGAAGCTGTTGGTCTGTTGACGCGTTTAGCAGAGTTGGGCGTGTCTGATGCTCTAAAAATTGGCGAAATTGTTGATGCGCCGGTAGGTATAGTTGTTGAGTAGTCCTTTTCTGTAATATTTCTGCCTCTAGCCAGATTCGACTGCCGAGCGCTACTTTAAATATTTTCTGAGGTGTACGTTGTGGAGCGGGATTTAGAGACGCCGATGCAGAGAGTTCTGCGGGTCGGTAAGGTTACCGTCGGTCTTATTGGTATAGATGTGGCTTTGTTGAAATACGGTTGTGATAAAACACTGCCGGTTGAGGACGCTGTTGATATTGTTTTCAAGAATGTTGTGGCGCATAACTATGTGCCGGCAACTGCGGCACATCTATACCGTCAAGCCATTAAAGATGAAATCCTGCGGTTACGAAGCGGAGAGAAGGTAAAAAACAAAGAACTCATTATCCGTATTTTGGGGCCTGGCTGTGTTTCGTGCAACAAACTGCAGAGTATGGTTCTGGAGATTATGAGTCATCTTGAGGTTGCTGCCGACATATTTCAGGTCCATGATCTCGATGAGATTGGCCGTTTTGGCATAGTGCAGACCCCCGCTCTTGTGATTAATGGTGATCTGAAGTCGGCCGGTCGCCACCCGACCCGGTCTCAGATTGAAGCATGGCTTCGTGACTACATTGATTAATTCGGCTTCATTGCCTCTTCATGCAATGCCTTAACCTTTAGCTTGTTTCCTCCCTGATCTCCCTCTTAACTCATAAGTGGAAATTCTTTCCTATCTTATTTTGTTTTAAACAACCCTTCTTTTTTGTCCCGGAAGTTTATTCCATCCTCCTGGTAAACAGTGGCAGAATTTTCTTTGTTCTCCTATGCCTTATATTCGGAAAAAATGTTTTTTGAAAAGGTCAAATGAGCCTAATTGCTGGTATATAGCTTGAGTTTTGTATTGAGGAGTTGAGGTTGATAATCGACTGTTTTTACACAATGGCATAGTCATTGCTTTTCAGAAAGGCAGAAAAATGAATTTGTGCGGGAATGGTGAAATGATAAACAATAAAGATCTTTCAGCAACCGGATTGATCAAAAGCAAGTGAGGATAGCGAAGTGGCCAATATAATGATGCCTCCGATAGCAAAGAATCCAACAGCCGGTAGGGCTCCAGAGGTGAAGAGTCAGATAGAGCCGGATCGAGAATCGTCATTTTCGAATTACATGGATAATAAAATACGCAAGGAGCAGATCCAGAAGCGATCTCTGCTAGGGGCTAAGGAAAAAATTGCCCCCCCAAAAGAAAAGAAGCTTGTCAAGGAAGATGAAATTAATAATCCGGAACTGGCATATTTGCAGCAATTAATGGCTGAGCTGCAAAATCTGCTCAATGATGATACCGCCAAACCTGGCGAATGGACATTTGACCTCGAAGGTTTGGGAATCTTGGACAAATTGGCAGCATTTGCCGGAATGGATGACGTTGAACTTACTCTTCTCAAAAAACAAATGGAAGAAAATGGCAGCCTTGGGCTGGCAGATCTGTTCGCAGCGCTTGAAAAACATTTTGATATGATGGATCAGGATTTACAAGTCACTGTGCCAGAAACCAATCTGGCTTTTCTGGAAGCTCTGCTGGGAAAAATGGGAGTTTCGGCAGAAGAGATAACCGCTTTGTCTGATACCGCTGTCAATGGATTAAGCGAGCTGGATATCATCGCTTATTTGCAGTCTTTAGCGCAAATTGAAGGGAGCACCAATCAGAAAATTACACTGTCAGATTGGGATCTTGATCAATTGCAGGCCATGCTCTCACAGGCCGGAATGTCAGAAAAAAATTTGCAGGATCTGATTCCGGAAGCAAACTTCCAGCTGAGGAAAAGCCTAGAATCATTAGGTCTTACAGCCGAAAATCAGGGGGTTACGTTATCAGTTGAACGTCTGCATACTCTCTTGGAAGGCGCTGTTGCCGATGCAGAAGCTGCAAAAAAAAGCGTCAATCTGCCTGGGTTTGTTGGAGAGCTGAAAGGGCTGCTTTCCCAGGCTGGTTTTGAAGGTAAAGATGTTGGCTGGACTCCAGTTGTGCAGGAGTCGATGACGGCGGTGTATCAAGAACTGCAGAAAATGATAGATCTCGCCAAGGTGAACATTGAAAAAATTAATCAGGTTCAATCCATCGAAGAAAAATTAACCGCAGATTGGCTCGGTTCTGCCGATAAAATTTCTGTTGCAGGCACGGATAAGCCTCACATGGCCGAAATGGATTTGCTGTTTGGTAAAAATGCGGACCAAGGTGTTGGTGAGGAGATCGTTCAGGTCAATTCAACAACCTCCCGGGAAAAGCCTCTAAGTAATTTTGAGTCATATCTGAATGGCAGTCATCAAGATGTAACCGTCCCTGGTGAGCACAGTAGTGTGTCTGATGCCAGATCATTAGTGTCACGGGGTAAACTTGCCGTTGAAATGCAGCAGTTTACCGTCGACCAGATATCTCACGGAGTACTGAGAGGATTGCGCAACAGTCAGCACCACATGACCTTGACCCTGTATCCTAAAGAACTTGGCGAGGTCAAGGTCGATCTACAGGTCAGGGAGAGTCACATATCAGTCTCATTTGCCATGGAGAACTCTCACGTGAAAGAGGCCCTGGAAAGTCATATGCAAGACTTTAAAGACAACCTTCAAAAACAGGGATTTTCGCTGCAGCAGTGTTTTGTTTCGGTGGACCAGAACAATTCAGACAACGCCAGGCAGCGTTTTGAAGAAGCCTGGGAAAGATTAGTATCCCAGACGGGCTACGAGAAAGAAAGTGGCCAGCCAGGTGATGTTATGGCCATGGTTGGTGAAAGGCACATACGTATGAGTCAGGGCGGTACAATCAGTCTTTTTGTCTAAGCGTAAAAAAGAAATTTCACCCGAAGGGAGTACTTCAATGTCAATTACCGGTATTACTGAATCAACTCTTATGCAACCAGAGAACGCAGTTGGCAAGAAAGATCTCGAAAAAAGTGATTTTATGACATTATTCATAACTCAACTACAGTATCAGGACCCCATGAAACCAATGGACAGTTATGAGATGGCTTCACAGTTGGCACAGTTCAGCAATATGGAAGCTACTTTGAAGATGAGTGATAGCATGGAGAAGCTCCTTGAGTATCAGACATCACAAAATAATCTTCAGCTCTTAAGCTTGCTTGATAGCGAAGTTCAGGTGGCTGGTAATGCTATTGGCGTTGTTGATGGCAAAACGACTCCAACCGAATTTGCTATAAACGACAGTGCAGAAAGTGTAATTGTTGAGATTCATGATGTTGGTGACCATATTGTTTGGCAAGGTAATTATGGCAATCTGGGACCGGGTACCCATCAAATTGACTGGGATGGGAAGGACATGGCCGGCAATCAAGTGGATGATGGTCCGTATAACTATAGTGTGAAAGCGGTCGGTTTGACCGGTGAGGCTCTTGAAGTGGACTATCGGACATCGGGAAAAGTGACAGGTATCAATTTTGATGGCGGTATCGTCCGCATGATTTTGGATGAATCTATAGAGGCCGGCGTGGCAGACATAATTAAGGTCCAGTAAAAAGGTCTGTGTTTTCGGAGTATAGATTCTGGAAGCACGGAACCGATAAAATTAAACATGACAATAGAGTTGCATCTATTTGCCAGGGATAAAAAAACAGGAGGGTAGTCAATGGGAGTTTCAAGTTCGTTGTATGCAAGTATCAGTGGCTTGAGCACAATGGGAGAGGCAATGACAGTGCTCGGTGATAACGTCGCCAACGTCAATACTGTGGCCTTTAAATCCAGCCGGACAACATTTCAGGATGTCCTGGCG
>Ga0102953_1000361_pt1 | contig 32563 bp, 29 predicted proteins | sample SalPon2A_C_D2_MG_FD_78509 | JGI IMG/M metagenome (GOLD analysis project Ga0102953, IMG submission 78509) | Soil microbial communities from South San Francisco under conditions of wetland restoration - Salt Pond MetaG R2A_C_D2_MG | ecosystem: Environmental > Terrestrial > Soil > Wetlands | place... | reverse complement strand
TTTTTCATCCAGGTGGTCCAGGCTTTTTCGGATCATCCCCAGGCTTTGATCCATCCTGTAGCAGGCACTTCTGGCAAATTCCAGGGTGATTTCTTCCGTTTCCCTATTCATAGCTCGGTTATGACTTGTTCCAATTCCTTCATACTGATCCTGCCCTCATAAATAGCTTTCCCAATTATGGCGGCTTCACAGCCAATCGCCCGAAGTTTTTGTAGGTCGTCCACGCTTGTTACCCCCCCGCTTGCAATAAGGTTGATCCCATTCACCCACTTGTCTTCCACGCCGCTCATCCCCACCGTGGTTTCTATCCGGGCAGTTTTCCTCAGGATCTGTGAATACAATTCAGAGGACGGCCCCTCGAGCATGCCGTCTTTTGAGATATCGGTACAAATTACGTAGCGGACCCCCTTTTGCTGATACCCAAGGATAAAGGACATCAGGTCTTTCCCGGAATCTTCCTGCCAACCGTCAACAACGACCTTTTCATTCCTGGCATCGGCTCCCAATATGATCCTTTCCGCCCCAAAGGTTTCCAGCCACCGGCAGAAGGTCTCACGGTCCCTGACCGCAATACTGCCACCGGTGACTTGTGTGGCGCCATTGTCGAAAGCGATTTTGAGGTCTTCATCGCTCTTGAGCCCCCCGCCAAAATCGACCTGGAGGCTGGTATTGGCTGTGATGGAGGCCAGTACGCCATAGTTGACAATATGACTGGCACGCGCCCCGTCCAGGTCTACCAGATGAAGGTAGCGCACGCCATGGGCTTCAAATTGCCGGGCCACTTCCAGGGGATCCTCATTGTAGACCTTCTTTGTCTCATAATCGCCTTTTGTGAGGCGGACGCATTTGCCTTCTATAATATCAATTGCCGGGATGATCCTCATCTGTTTATATATATTGCTTCTTTCCCTTTTTTTCAGCTAAAAACCGTTTGTTTCCTGTACATCCAGGTATCGGATTCGGGCAGGGTTTCGAATCCAAAACTCCTATAAAGCCGGTGGGCATCCCGGGTCCGCAATCCGATCCCGTTCACCTGGCGTAAACTTTCATGAGCCAACACCGCTGTCACCAGTTCTTTCCCCACACCCATGCCCCTGTATTCCAGGACCACAAAAACATCCATGATCCAGGCAAATACGACCTGATCCGTCACCATCCTTGCAAAGGCGATCTGCCTCCCATCGGGCAGATAGGCGCCGAAACAATAAGAATTTTCAATGGATCGCAGCACAGCATCCATTGACCTTCCCTTGGCCCAGTAAGATTCCTCCGAAAGGTAAGTATGGATTAAAGAAATATCCAATTTTGCTTTGTCATCCGATATGTCAAACCAATTATCCTTCATAATTCCAAAAAGTTCTTAAGGATTTTCTCCCCCACGCGGCTGCTTTTTTCAGGGTGGAACTGTAGCCCGTAAAAGTTCCTTTCCCGAAGGGCGGAACTGTAATCAAGTCCATAGTCGGTAACCGCGATGGTCTCTTCACAAAGTGGCGCGTAAAAACTGTGCACCAGGTAGATGTAGGAGGCCTCTTCCACTCCTGTAAAAAGGGGTGATTGCAAATCCCTGATCGCATTCCATCCTATTTGGGGCACCTTCAACCCAGGGGCAAACCGAAGCACATCCACCTCAAAAATACCAAGCCCCCTGGTATTGCCTTCCTCCGAACTTCGGCACATAAGCTGCATCCCCAGGCAAATGCCCAAAACGGGTTGCGTTAGTCCCGGGATGATCCGGTCCAAACCCGTGGATTTCAATTTTCGCATGGCCGAACTCGCCTCCCCGACCCCGGGGAAAATGACCTTGTCTGCACCCGAAATAATTTCAGGAGAATCGCTTAAGACAGCCTCAGCCCCTAGCCGTTCGAATGCAAACCGGATACTTTGGATGTTTCCCGCCCCGTAATTGACTATAACCAGTTTCATGCTTTACGATGCATTATAAATTATCGGATCCCTTACAAGAGCGTTCCATTCACAGCATCCCTTTGGTGCTGGGAAGTACCAACCTGTCTGGATCCCGTTTCACCGCCATTTTAACCGCCTTGGCAAAGGCTTTGAAAATGGCTTCTATTTTATGATGTTCATTGGTACCTTCGGCCTGGATATGCAGATTGGCCCTGGCACCGTCTGAAAATGACTTAAAAAAATGCATAAACATTTCGGTAGGCATATCCCCCACTTTTTCCCTTTTGAACTCCGCCTGCCAAACCAACCAGTTCCTGCCCCCGAAATCCAGGGCTACCCTGGCGAGGCAATCATCCATAGGCAGGCAGAACCCATATCGCTCTATCCCTAATTTATCTCCCAGTGCACTGGAAAAAGCCTCTCCAAGGGCAATAGCCGTATCTTCAATGGTATGGTGTTCATCCACTGCCAGATCCCCTTTAGTTTTGATGGTCAGGTCCATGTGACCATGCCGCGCCAGCTGGTCGAGCATATGATCAAAAAATGCCAGCCCGGTATGGATATCGCTTGTTCCCCGACCGTCCAGGTCCAGACGGACATAAATATCGGTTTCCCGTGTTTTACGGATCACTTTTGCCACGCGGGAACCCATTTTAAGGAATTCATACACTTTTTGCCAGTCGCGACATTCCAAACTGATACTGTCTTCCAGGGCATCCCTGGCTACACTGATTTCCGAGACGCCCAGCTGGGTGTGGTTGTTCAGGAAGATCCCTTTTGCACCAAGGTTTTTGGCAAGTTCCATGTCCGTTAGTCGATCGCCTATCACATAGGATGCACCAAGGTCATATCCATCTTCCTGATAGTGCCCGAGCATCCCGGTGCCTGGCTTACGCGTTGGAGCCTTATCGGCCGGGAAGGTTCGGTCTATATGGACTTCGGAAAAATGAATCCCTTCAGTTTCCAGGGTTTTCAGAATGAAATTGTGCACCGGCCAAAAAGTATCTTCCGGGAAGGAATCGGTTCCTAATCCGTCCTGGTTGGTGACCATTACGAGTTCGTATTCAAGTTCCCGGGCAATCCTGCCCAGCCAGGTGAATACCCCGGGGTAGAATTCCAACTTGTCATAGGCATCGATTTGCTCGTCCCTGGGTTCCAGAATAAGCGTCCCGTCCCGATCGATAAAAAGGACCTTTTTTGATGGTGTCCCTCCTTTCATGGCAATGTTTTTAGAGCGTTTATCAATTTTTCATTTTCTTCAGGTGTGCCCACGGTAAACCGCAGGGTATTTTCGCACAACGGCTGGCCCGAACGGTTCCGGACCACAATCCCCTTCCCGAGTAATTGTTCATACCGCTGGCCCGCATCGTCCATACGCGCCAGGAGAAAGTTTGAGTCCGAAGGGAAGACCTTCTGCACGCATTCCATGTTTTCCAGGGCAGATGCGAGCCTCACGCGTTCCTTTAAAATCTGCCTTACCATGCGATCGACCGCTCCCGTTTGGTCGCTCAAAACTTCAAAAGCCTTTTGCTGGGTCAACTCATTGACGTTATAGGGTGGTTTTATCTTGTTTAATACACTGATGATATCGGCAGAGGCATAGCAGATCCCCATTCGTATCCCGGCCATTCCAAAGGCTTTGGACAGGGTCTGGGTGACTATGAGATTCGGGTGGGCGGCTATCGCCTCCGACCAGCTCGGGCCGCCCGAAAAATCTATATAGGCCTCGTCAATTACCACCAGGCCTCCGAAATTACCTAACAGGGTTTCAATGCTTTCCCCGGAAAAACTATTTGCGGTGGGATTGTTGGGGGAACATAGAAATAACAGCTTGCTGTTCCTGTCTGCAGCCCGGAGGATGCCCTCCACATCCGGCTCAAAGCCATTAGTAAGGATCACCTCCCGATTTTCCACGGCATTCACAGCTGCCAGCACCCCATACATGCCATATGTGGGGGGCAAGGTGATGACATTGTCTACCCCCGGCTCACAGAATGCGCGGTAAATCAGGTCCAGAACTTCATCACTGCCGTTACCCAACAGGATCTGCCCTTCGGGGATTCCTTTTTTTGATGCCAGCAAGGATTTTACCCGCCGCTGCCAGGGATCCGGATATCGGTTCAACCCATTTTCAAACGGGTTTTCATTGGCGTCGAGAAAAACCATGGGGCTGCCGTCTGAGACGTATTCGTCCCTTGCTGAAGCGTAGGGCTTCAGGCACCGAACATTCTCCCTTACGAGTGCCTCTATCGTCAACTTATTCCGCTTCTTTTCCATTTTACCTTGACTTTCTAGTTCGAACCGGCTTTTAAGGCATCCAGGCGCACCCTGACCGAATTCTTATGGGCTAACAGGCCTTCCTCCTCCGCCATGGTCTCTATGGCCGGGCCGAGGTCCCGGATCCCATGGGCAGTGATTTTCTGGAAAGTGATGCTTTTCATAAAACTGTCCAGATTTACACCGCTGTATTGCCTGGCATAGCCATTGGTAGGCAAGGTATGGTTGGTGCCTGAAGCGTAATCCCCTGCGCTTACAGGAGTGAAATTGCCTACGAATACGGATCCTGCGTTGCGGATATGTTCCAAATAATAACTTTCTCGTTCACAACAGATTATATAATGCTCAGGGGCATAGGCATTGACAAGTTCCACAGCGGTTTCGTCATCCGGAACGCAGATAAACCGGCTGTGGGCCATAGCCCTGGTGGCGAGGTCTGCACGGGGAAGATATCGCATTTGGCGCTGCACCTCTTCACTTACCTTATTCAGCAAACCGGTGGATGTACTCACCAATATTACCTGGCTGTCCGGTCCGTGCTCGGCCTGGCTCAGCAGGTCGGCGGCCACAAATGCCGGATTGGCCGATTCATCTGCGGCGATCAGTAACTCACTGGGACCCGCCGGCATATCAATAGCGACGTCATAAGCGGTTGCCAGTTGTTTTGCGACCGTAACATATTGATTTCCAGGTCCGAAGATCTTGTAAACTTTCGGGATGCCCGCAGTGCCAAAGGTCATGGCCGCAATCGCCTGAATCCCCCCCACTTTATAGATGTTCCGTATGCCGCATTGAGCCGCCGTATCTATAATGGCCGGGTGCAGCTTCCCTTCTTTGTCTGGAGGGCTGCACAAGACCACTTCCCTGCATCCTGCTATTGCCGCCGGGACCGCCAGCATCAGGATAGTCGAAAAAAGGGGAGCGGATCCGCCGGGGATATAGAGACCTACTTTCTCAATCGGGCGTTTCTCCTGCCAACAGGACACCCCCGGCATGGTCTCCACCTGGACTTTATCGCTGCGCTGTGCCGAGTGAAATTTTTCGATATTGCTCCTTGCCTGTCCGATGGCCTGCCTCAAGGCAGGAGCGACATTAGCCGATGCCTCCCGGATCTCTTCGTCAGTCAAGCCAAAATCATCCAGGGTTACCCCATCGAATTCACGGGTAAATCCCCTTATGGCCTGGTCGCCTTCTGCCCGTACGGCATTAAAAACCCTGAGGACGGTTTCCTCAATGTCCGCAACGGTTTTTACAGGCCGTCGTAGCAGGCTTTCCCAGCGATCCCGGGGAGGGCATTCTATGATCTTCATAATACCATTTTTTCTATAGGGCATACCAGGATCCCTTCGGCCCCGGCCTTTTTCAGCTCATCAATCACCTCCCAGAATGCCTCTTTGTTGATCACTGTATGCACCGAACTCCATCCTTTTTCCGCAAGGGGCAAAACCGTAGGGCTGCGCATCCCGGGCAGGATTTTGATGATGGCCTCCAGCCGGTCGTTAGGGGCATTCATCAGGATGTATTTGGATTTCCTGGCTTCCAGTACCGCCCGGATCCGGAATCGCAACTGCCCGAGCAGTTTTTGCTGCTGTACCTCAATACAGGGGGAAACAGCCAGTACTGCTTCGCTGCTCAAAATTTCAACCACCTCCCTGAGGTTGTTCTTGAAAAGGGTGCTTCCGCTGGAAACTATATCGCAAATGGCATCGGCCAGGCCAATATTGGGGGCAATCTCCACAGATCCTGTAATGATATGCAGGTCTGCCGTCACCCCGTTCTCTTCCAGAAAGGCCCGCACCGTATTTGGGTACGAAGTGGCAATCTTTTTCCCCTGGAAATCCTTTATAGAATTGTATTTCTTCCCTTTGGGTATGGCCAGGGACACCCGGCATTTGGAAAATCCCAGTTTTTCCGCCACGGTAATGTCCTGGCCTTTTTCAACCAGTACATTCTCCCCTATAATAGCTGTATCCACTACCCCGTCGCGGAGGTATTGAGGGATATCACCATTGCGAAGGTACAATACCTCCAGGGGAAAGTTCCTGGCGGAAGCCTTCAGCTGGTCCTTCCCATTATCGATGGAAATACCGCAATCCATCAAGATCCTCAGGGAGTCTTCGTTCAGCCTGCCGTTTTTTTGAATGGCAATCTTTATTTTTTCCATACTAATTCTGTTCAGATTCCACGGGAACGGACCCAGGATGTCCGGGACCTGTCGTGCCTCGCGGAATGGGATAAATTAAAAAACCCGTTTGATCGCTCAAACGGGTTAGATATATCTTGAAATACAACAATACATTTCTAGCTCGCTTGAGGGCAAGGGTAGAAATGATGATGTACGTTCATTGCGTTCATTACGCCGTAAAATTAGGATTTATTTTTATTTCTCAAAATTTTATCCCTTTAATTATTTCCCAGGATCAATGGCAGGCCATCGTTCCCTGACCCCACCACCACTACTTTGGCGTTCGGGGATTCGGCCAATTTCAGGGTGGCTTCTATCCCTTTGTCCTGAAGAATCTTGTCGGTCAGGGAGGCGCTTAAAATTTTGTTTGCATCGGCCTTCCCCTGAGCTTCTATACGCTGTCGCTGGGCTTCCTTGTCGGCCGTTACCAACCGGAACTCATACTCGAGGGATTGCTGTTCCTGTTTCAATTTGCGTTCGATAGCATCCTTTATGGTGGGCGGGAGCGTCACATCGCGCACCAGTATTTCGTCCAGTACGATATACTGGTTTCGGATGATTTTTTTTGTTTCCTCGAAAATCTCCTTTTGGATGGCATCCCTTTTACTGGAATACAATTGTTCGGGAGTGTAGCGGCCTACCACGCTCCTCGCTGCCGAACGGATGGTGGGCAATAAGATCCGTTCCAGGTAGTTTTCCCCTATTTCCTGATGCAGTTTCCCCAGGTCGTTAAAGGCAGGTTTGTACCAGGCGGAGGCATCCAGCTGAATGTCCAGCCCATTGGAAGACAGGACCTTCATCTTTTCAAAGATCTCCTGCCGTCGCACTTCGTAGATAAATACCTTATTCCAGGGGGCAACAATATGAAAGCCTTCATCCAACGGAGGTTCATCGGTTACCACCCCGCCTCCGAAGGTTCGGTAGAGCACCCCCGCCTCTCCGGAACCTATGGTCACGGCAGACTTGGAGATGAGGATGATCAATACAATTAGGATAAATACGGCCGGAAGGGCAATTTTTGGAAGTTTGTCCATTTCAATTTCTTAAGTTAATCCGTTATATTTTCTAGTGAACCACTCCCCGGCCAAAGATGCGGCGACAAGGACAAGGAGCCATCGGAAATCGATCAAAGATACGACTTTTTGTTCGCTTTGCCGGACCGGCATGTACCGTTGGTCTGCGAGCAAGGTGTCCACCAGGCGACTGGTTTCTGCCGGGTAGAACAGCCGCCCGCCTGTCCTGGCGGCCAGCCTCCCGAGCTTGCGGTAATCTGTGGCGATCAGTTGCTTTTCCACATCAAAGTCGAGGATAGTAAAATGGCCGGATTTTGAAATTTCCTCTCCTTTGACCTCCGCCGTAAAGGTGTAGTTGCCCGGTGGAAGTTCACTGAGGTCTGCCTCATAATACCCTTCCCCCAACAACATCGGAATTTCCCTTGTGTTCCCGGAATCCTTCCCACGGATCCTAAGGAGGATGGTGGCCCCGGCATCAAAGACAAAGGTTTTGTCGAAATAGGTGGCTCGAATGCGTGCCTCCCTGCTGCCTTTCATTACTGTGGGGTAATTCAGCCTGAAGCGATCCCGGGTAGACGAATTGGCAAGGAAGAGGATTATCTTACCGATCAAATTATCGAAATTCCCAAAATCCTGGTGATCCCGGTAACTCTGCATGCGCCATTTCCAGCAGTTAGCCCCAAAGAGCACTGCCTCCTTTTGGTCGGGATCATCCATAAGGGCCAGCAGGGGTTCGTGTATATCAACACCCCTGACCTGTTGTCCTATCAGTACTTCGTAAGGTTTGGTGATCAGTACATCCCCCAGTTCCCCTTCCAGGGGGGGATACGCATCCAGGGATAAATCACTGATATCGAAGAGTGAAAAGGCGGGGTTCACCGTTGGAGTAAACTCCTCAGACTGCCCCATGGTCTCTTTCTGGAACCCGGATTGGATACCGTTCAAGTAATCCCAGTCTGTTTGAGGCCCCGTGATAGTGAAGAGGCCGCTGCCGGATTTGGCCAGGTACTCATATATATTTTTGAAGGAAGGATCGGGCTGGTAGAGGATGAAGATATCCGAAGCTTCCAGCGCCGAAAGGGGTGCGTCGGGCTTCAGGATCCGGACACTGCGCTGCGCATTGCTCTCAATTGCTTTTTCCAAAGCCCCCAGATCGGGATGGAGGACCCGGGATACCAGAGCCACATCGGTCTTTTCATCAATTACATCAACAGCCAAAGTTCGTACATTATTTGAGATATTGCGCTCGTTGGCAAGTGGGCTGAGGGAGATCCTGAGGGTGTGCAGCCCCACTTCAGTTGCCTTTAGCAGTACACGAATGGTTTTACTCCTGCTAGAGGGAGACAATTCCAGTTGTTCCTCATGCACTCTTTTCCCATCCATGGCTATTTGCAGTTGACTGGTTATATGGCCAGGGCCATCATAGGCTGTAAAGATCTCTATGGGGTATTGGTTATCCAGAAAAGCATAGGCATTGCTGTTCGCCTGCTCTATCCGAATATCTTCATAGCGGGTGGTATCCCCCAATGCTATGGGATAGACAGGAAGCTGCCTGTTGCCAGATATAAACTCGTAATCTTCCCCAAGGGTCTGGTTGCCATCCGTTAGAAGGATAACCGCCGTAGGGCTCTGGCCATATGTCTCATTCAGCGACTTTAAAGCTCCGGAAATATCAGTTGCATTTTCTTTGAAATCGAGGTCATCCGCCGCCACCATCCCGTTGCCGAAACGCAGCCGTATCGGCCGGAATCGCTGCTGAAGGGATTCATTGCGCCAGAGTTGGTCGAAAAGCGTACGGGTCGCAGATGCGGTGGCACTGTCGGCCATGGAAGAGGTGTTATCGGCAAGAATCACCAGGTTGGGGGGCCGAATGCGATAGGAGGTCCGGGTGAATTTCGGATTAATCAAAAGGATGAGAAGGGCAGCTAAGGTAAGGAAGCGAAGGCCAACGAGCAGGGCCGAAAGTGTCCCGGGGAGACGGCCCCTGTAGGCATATTGGTAAAGGGCCAGGAGCATGGCCGCCGTAAGGGCAAGAAGTATCCATAAAAAGGTTCCGGTCTGCATGTGAATGGTTTCTCGGCTGCTGCATTTTGGCAACAGGTTTCGGGCATCCTTGTCTGGTTGCAAGGTTTGGGAATATGCAAAAAAATCAGAAAGGAAGCAACGAACTTAACGAAGCCTTAGGACCGGGAATTTTATTTATTTAAAAAATTAAATAAAAATATATAAATAATTAAATTCCAGCAATTTATACTTTATGTAAGCATCCCGCCATCCACATGGAGCACCTGCCCGGTAACATAAGTGGAAAGGTCCGACCCGAGAAAAAGGCAGGCATTGGCCACATCGAGTGGTGTGCCCCCCCTTTTCAACGGGATGGCATCCCGCCATCCCTGTACCGTCTTTTCATCGAGTTTACCGGTCATCTCGGTCTCGATAAACCCGGGGGCGATCGCATTGCAGCGTATGTTGCGGGACCCCAGTTCCAGGGCCACCGATTTTGTAAATCCAAGAATCCCCGCCTTGGAAGCCGCGTAATTGGTCTGCCCGGCATTCCCTTTTACTCCCACCACCGAACTCATGTTGATGATAGATCCGCTTCTTTGTTTCAGGAAGGTGCGCAACAAGGCCTTTGTCATGTTAAAGACCGATTTAAGATTGGTCTCAATAACCGAGTCAAAATCTTCTTCCGTCATCCGCATCAGCAAATTGTCCTTGGTAATCCCCGCATTGTTAATCAGGATATCAACATGTTCAAATTCCCCAAGTACCTGATCCACCAGCTTTTCCGCCTCGGCGAAACTTGCCGCATTGCTCTTGTATGCCCGCGCTTTAACTCCAAGCCCGCTGAGTTCCTTTTCAAGTTCCTTTGCCGGAGCTTCGCTGGAACTGAAGGTGAATGCCACATTGGCCCCGTGTTTCGCAAATTCAATTGCTATGCCCTTTCCGATGCCCCTGCTGGCTCCGGTGATAATTGCATTTTTCCCTTCCAATAATTTCATGCCTATGTATATTGATTGGGCCGCGCCTTGCTTATACGCGACCTAAAGTGAATCATTTTAAACCCATTCAACAGCTTTTCCGAAGCCCCTGGATTTAACCCAGGACTTCCCTGACCTTTTTCCCGATCTCCGCGGGGGAATCCACCACATGGATCCCACATTCCCGCATGATCCGTTTTTTGGCCTGGGCCGTATCGTCACTGCCCCCGACTATAGCCCCGGCATGCCCCATGGTCCTTCCGGCAGGCGCTGTTTCCCCTGCGATAAAGCCAATGATGGGCTTCTTACTTCCGCTTTCCTTATACCATCGGGCGGCGTCCGCTTCCAGCTGTCCCCCGATCTCCCCTATCATAACCACGCAATGGGTATCCGGATCGTTTATTAACAATTCCATGGCTTCCCTGGTAGTTGTCCCTATAATGGGATCGCCTCCGATACCAATAGCCGTGCTGATCCCCAACCCTTGGCGTACCACCTGGTCTGCGGCTTCATATGTAAGGGTCCCGGACTTTGATACCAACCCGACATGTCCTTTCTCAAATACAAACCCGGGCATAATCCCCACTTTGGCTTCCCCCGGGGTAATTACGCCGGGGCAATTGGGGCCGATGAGGGTGCAATCCTTGCCTTTTATATAATTGTAAGCCTGGACCATATCGGCAACCGGGATGCCTTCGGTAATGGTAATGATCACCCGGATCCCTGCGCTGGCCGCTTCCATGATGGCGTCGGCCGCAAATGCAGGTGGCACAAAAATAATGGTCGTATCTGCCCCCACTTTTTTAACTGCTTCCTCAACTGTGTTAAATACAGGCTTTCCGAGGTGCTCCTGCCCGCCTTTTCCGGGAGTGACCCCTCCCACTACCTGTGTGCCGTATTCAATCATCTGCTCGGCGTGGAAGGTACCTTCACTTCCTGTAAATCCCTGGACAATTATTTTGGAATGCTTATTTACTAATACGCTCATGTTGGTTCGGTTCGTTTAATATGCCGTACAAAAATAGGGGATTGAAAATTATTTTAACAATTTTCCCCTCCTATTGTTCCCCGAGTTGTTTAATGATATCCGGGATCTTCTTAATGTTGGCGAGTTGCTTCATTTTCTCCCTGGCCTCGTCGGCAGGGCTGCCGAAATAGGTTTTCCCGCCTGCCAGGGATTTGGATATTCCCGTTTGTGCCTGGACTATCGCATTCTTACCAATGGTTACGGCACTGGCAATTCCCACCTGCCCCCAAAGGGTTACTTCATCTTCTATGACCACACAACCGGCAATACCGGTCTGGGAGGCGATCAGGCAGCGCTCTCCGATCACTGTGTCATGGCCTACGTGTACCTGGTTGTCCAGTTTGGCCCCTTTTCGGATGGTCGTATCTCCGGTAACTCCTTTGTCAACAGTGCACAAGGCCCCGATTTCGACATCGTCTTCAATGACCACGCGGCCCCCTGAAATTAGTTTATCAAACCCTTCCGGGCGTTTTTTATAATAAAATGCATCCGATCCCAATACGGTCCCTGCGTGAATGGTAACCCGGTTGCCAATCACACAATGGTCGTAGATGGTGACATTGGGATGGATGGTACAATCCTCTCCTATCACTACATGGTTCCCGATAAAGGCATTGGGCTGTAAAAGCGTATTCCTTCCAATTTTTGCGCTGGGCGATACGAGTGCCCCGGCCGGCTCAAAAGGCCTGAAATGGCGGGTTAGTACGTTAAAATCCCGGAAAGGGTCATCCGAGATCAAAAGTGCCTTGCCGTTCGGGCAGGCAACTTTTTTATTGATTAGCACCACAGAGGCGTCAGAGCGGAGTGCTTTATCATAGTATTTCGGATGATCCACAAAAACAATATCTCCCGGTTCAACCACATGGATCTCATTCATGCCCAGAACCTGAAAATCATCCGGTCCTACATAGTCCGAATGGATAATGGACGCAATCTGCTTCAGCGTCTTTGCTTTTGGGAATTTCATAAATTGAATTTTCTGTTAAAGTCCCTGTATCAAGCAGTATACCGCAACGGGAATCTGGAGTTCCCCGGCGTGGAAGCGAAGCCTATTCCTTCGCCCGTTCCATATAATTGCCACTCTCTGTGTCGATCTTGATCTTGTCGCCCTCATTGATGAACAGGGGGACGTTCACCCTGGCCCCGGTTTCAACTGTGGCCGGTTTGGTGGCATTTGTGGCTGTGTTCCCTTTTACCCCCGGTTCGGTCTGCGTCACTTCCAGGATCACATGAGCCGGCATTTCCACAGAAAGGGGCAGGCTGTCCTCCGTATTAAAAAGGATGGTTACGACTTCTCCTTCTTTTAGCAAATCCGGGGAATCCAGAGCATTTTCCTGCAGGCTGATCTGGTTGTAATCATCGAGATTCATAAAATGGTAGGTCGTCCCTTCCGAATACAAATATTGGTAGGAACGCGTTTCCACCCGGACATCATCGATCTTGTGCCCTGCGGAAAAGGTATTGTCCAGCACCTTTCCGGTGGTAATGCTTTTCAATTTTGTGCGGACAAAGGCCGGGCCTTTCCCTGGTTTGACATGCAGGAATTCAACGATTTTGTAGATGTCGTGGTTATACCGGATGCACAGGCCTTTCCTGATATCGGATGTGTTTGCCATATTAGAATCAATTATTGCTGAAATATCCCTTCATAATCCCCCGCTGGGAGTCCCTTATAAACTGGAGGATTTCGTCCCGCTCCGGGGTGGCCTCCATCTCCGCTTCAATGATCTGCACGGCCTGGGTGTTGTTATAGTTCCGCTGGTACAGGATGCGGTAGATATTCTGGATCTCCCGGATCTTATCCGCGGCAAAACCCCGCCGCCTCAGGCCTACGGAGTTTATCCCCACATAAGACATGGGTTCCCTGGCGCCCTTGACATAGGGCGGGACATCTTTCCTTACCAGGGAGCCCCCGGTAACAAAAGCGTGCTTGCCAATGGAGACGAACTGGTGAACCGCAACCAGGCCGGCCAGCACCACATTATCTCCGATGGTTACGTGCCCGGCCAATGTGGAATTGTTGGAAAAGATACAGTTGTTTCCAACCAGGCAGTCGTGCGCTATATGACAATAGGCCATGATCAGGCAATTCTTGCCAATGACGGTTTTCATACGGTCTGAGGTACCCTTGTTGATGGTAGCGCATTCCCTGATGGTCGTGTTGTTCCCAATCTGAACCGTAGTCTCTTCCCCCCGGTATTTCAGGTCCTGAGGAGGGGCGGAAATAATGGCTCCGGGGAATATATTGCAGTTCTTGCCGATCCGGGCCCCCTCCATGATAGTTACATTGGAGCCGATCCAGGTACCCTCACCAATGGTGACGTTGTTGTGAATAGTGGTAAAGGGTTCCACCACTACGTTCTTTGCAATTTTAGCTCCCGGATGGATATACGCCAGCGGCTGGTTCATGTTATTTCTTTTTATCTATTTTCGCCATCATTTCCGCCTCGCATACCAACTTATTGTTGGCATAGGCATAGGCCTGCATATGGCAGATCCCCCGCCGTATCGGGGTGATCAGGCTGCAATGGAAAATAAGCGTGTCGCCGGGCAGCACTTTTTGTTTGAATTTCACATTGTCGATCTTCATAAAGAAGGTCAGGTAATTTTCAGGATCCGGCACCGTGCTCAGCACCAGGATCCCACCTGTCTGGGCCATGGCCTCCACCTGCAAGACCCCGGGCATCACGGGTGCGTCCGGGAAATGGCCTACAAAGAAAGGCTCGTTCATGGTCACGTTCTTCATCCCCACCACATGTTGGTCTGACAATTCCAGCACCCGGTCCAGCAAGAGGAAAGGCGGGCGGTGAGGCAGCATGGCCATGATTTGATGGATATCCATCAGTGGGGGTTCACTCAAATCGTACTGCGGTACCTTGTTGCGTTTCTCCATCTTGATGATCTTGGAGAGCTTTTTGGCAAATTGGGTATTAACATAATGTCCCGGCTTGTTGGCAATTACTTTGCCTTTAATCCGGGTGCCCACCAGGGCCAGGTCTCCTACCACGTCCAGAAGCTTGTGGCGCGCAGCCTCATTGGGTTGGTGCAACGTCAGGTTATCCAGGATGCCATTTGGCTTGACGGATAGTTTCTTTTTCTTGAAGGCCTTCTCGAGTTTCTTCATAGTAGATTCGGAAATCTCCTTGTCTACATACACAATGGCATTATTCAGGTCGCCCCCTTTGATCAGCCCATTTTCCAGAAGCATTTCCAGTTCGTGCAGGAAACTGAAGGTGCGGGCGCTGGATATCTCCTTTTTAAAATTGGAGATATGATCAAGGGTCGCGTTCTGTGTCCCCAGTACCTTGGTACCAAAATCGACCATGGTGGTGATCTGGTATTCTTCGGAGGGGATTACGGTGATCTCACTTCCCGTGGATTCATCTTTATAGCTGATCACTTCCCGAACCACATATTCTTCCCTTTCGGCATCCTGTTCCACGATGCCCGCCTCTTCCAGGGCCTGAACGAAAAACTTGGACGATCCGTCCAGGATGGGGGGTTCCGGAGAATTCAGCTCAATGAGCACATTGTCCAGGTCCATCCCCACCAGGGCAGCGAGCACATGTTCCGAGGTTTGTATCTTCACCCCGCGTTTCTCCAGGTTGGTCCCCCTTTGGGTATTGTTGACGTAGTTCACGTCTGCCTCTATCTGGGGTTCCCCTTCCAGGTCGATCCGCTTAAAAACGTATCCGTGGTCCTCCGCCGCAGGCACAAATTTCATGGTCACATTTTCCCCTGTGTGCAATCCTACACCAGTAAGGATGACCTCCTTCGCTATGGTTTTTTGTTTTGCCATGTACTTACTCTCGGTTGGCTTTTTTTTCTAAATCACTGATTCGATTTACGATGCTAGGCAAGTTTTTGAAATGCACGTACGATTTGTTGAAGTCACCATAATTAAAACTTGGCGAACCCTGGAGTACCTCATCATCCTTGATGTTTCGTCCAATCCCAGACTGCGCCTGAATCTTCACCCGGTTGCCAATGATTATATGCCCCACAATGCCCACCTGGCCACCGATCATGCAGTTCTTCCCGATCTTGGTAGAACCGGCGATCCCGGTTTGGGCTGCAATGACGGTATTCTCGCCAATTTCCACATTGTGGGCGATCTGGATTTGGTTATCCAGCTTAACGCCCCGCCTCAGGATGGTGGAGCCCAGAGTTGCCCGGTCGATGGTTGTTCCGGCGCCTATATCCACATTATCCTCCAGGATCACATTCCCGGTTTGCGGGATCTTGCTGTATTCGCCATTGGAGTCTGGTGCGAACCCGAATCCGTCCGCACCCAGGATAGCGCCGCTGTGGATAATGCAGTTATTCCCTATCCTCGTTTCTGAATATATTTTGGCGCCCGCAAAAACAATGACATTGTCACCAATCTGTACATTGTCACCAATATAAACATTGGGGAAAATTTTCACCTGCTTCCCGATCCTCACGTTGTTGCCCAGATACGAAAAGGCCCCGAGGTAGAAATCACTCCCGTAGCGGGCCGAATCGGACATGTAAACCGGGTTCTCTATCCCGGTTTTGTTGAACTTTACCTGGTTGTAGTATTCCAAAAGCTTGGAAAAGGATTTGTAAGCATCCTCAACCTTGATGAGGGTGGTGGTGAGCGCCTGTTCCGGGACAAAGTCCCGGTTTACAATGGTAATAGACGCCTCGGTACTGTATATATACTGGGTATATTTGGGATTGGCAAGAAAGGTTAGGGATCCTTTCTCCCCTTCTTCTATCTTGGCCAGTTTATGAACGGCAATTTCGGGGTTTCCTTCAACCTCGCCTTCCAAGATGCCGGCTATCTGACTCGCAGTGAATTCCAAGTTATCCCGTTTTACTACATTTTGCAATAGTGCTGACAAAAGTAAGAAAATTTGGCGAATGGAATCATAGTTTATCCACGCAGTCAAAGGAGCATACGGGAAGGCCGTTCCCACCCGATCCCCCCATAGCGGGGATACAATCCTAGAACGATTTTTTGGGGTAGCAGAGATAGTGTTTGGTGACCGTCTTGGAGAGCGCCTGCAGGCTGAGCTGGTCCGATGCCCTGGCGACATCCGTGATCTTCCCTTTATCCCGCAGGATATTTATATTCTGTTGCTCCGCGTCATAGGCCTTGTTCCCTATGCTTCCTTCAAATACAAAATAGCTGGTTTCCTCTTCCGTAAGGCCGTGGGCTTTTTTGAAAGCATCAAATCGTTCCCGGTACTTCTCCCTGCTAATTGGTTTACTTTTTAATTTGATATGCAACAACCGGCGGTTCAGGATCATACGGCAGAGATTGCTCAATACGAAATCCGGGTGCTCCTGCCAGGATTTGATAGCCGCCAGCACATCTACATCGTCCAGTTGGGCAAAATTCTGCAATACGTCCCGGGTGAACCCACCGGCCGAAATCCGGTTTTCCAGGAAATACCTCAGGGGGTGGCTGCCATCCAGCCGCTGGCCCCTGTCGAACAATTCCCGGGCACGTTTCAGGGTATGGATGAGCAACTGCTCGGCCACCAGGCCCGTTTTGTGGAGGTACACCTGCCAGTACATAAACCGCCTGGCCATCAGGAATTTCTCCACGGAGTAGATCCCCTTCTCTTCCACTACCAGCTCGCCTTTGTGTACGTTGAGCATGGTGATCAGGCGCTCGGCATTGATGTTGCCTTCGGCCACACCAGTGTAAAAGCTGTCCCGTTTAAGGTAATCCAGCCTGTCCATATCCAACTGGCTCGATACCAGCTGGTTTAAAAATTTACGGGGGTGGCTGCCCCTGAAGATCGCGATGCCGGCATCGAGTTTTCCCTTATAGCTCTCATTCAGGGCATTCATAAAATGGATGGAAATTGTCTCATGAGGGATCCCGGGTACCAAACTATTCTCCATTGCATGGGAAAAGGGCCCGTGGCCGATATCGTGCAACAGGATAGCCACCAGCAGCCCCTGTTCCTCCTCCGTCGAAATTTCCACTTTCTTCATCCTGAGGACCTGAATGGCCAGCCCCATAAGATGCATGCTGCCCAGGGCGTGATGGAAGCGGGTATGATGCGCCCCGGGGTAGACCAGATACGAAAGCCCCATTTGTGAAATCCGCCGGAGGCGTTGGAAATAGGGCTCGGCAATCAGATCAAAAATAAGCGGGCCCGGAATAGCAATAAATCCGTAAATTGGATCATTGAAATATTTGAGCTTGTCGGATCTTCGCAAATTCACTATACTTTACCGGGTAAATATACGTACTAAATGAACAAGATTACGATCCTCTGGGCGGATGATGAGATCGATCTGCTTAAGCCTCACATCCTTTTCCTGGAAGGCAAAAACTATGAAGTGGTAACCTGCCAGAGCGGGCAGGAGGCCCTGGCAGAAATCGGGCAAAGGCGGTTTGATATCGTATTCCTTGATGAGAATATGCCCGGGTTATCCGGGCTGGATACGCTCAACGAGATCAAAGTACTCGATGCCACCCTGCCCATCGTCATGATTACCAAGAGTGAAGAGGAATACCTCATGGAAGAAGCCATAGGTTCCAAGATTGCAGACTATCTCATCAAACCGGTAAACCCAAACCAGATCCTTCTTTCCCTGAAAAAGAACCTGGATACCTCCCGCCTGGTTTCGGAAAAGACCGCAGCCACCTACCAACAGGAATTCCGGAAGATCGCGCTTGACCTGTCCATGGCCAACAGTTATGAAGCCTGGGCCGATCTCTACCGCAAACTTATCTATTGGGAATTACAACTCGAACAGATCGAGGATCCGGGCATGTTTGAGATCCTGGAGTCTCAGAAAGTGGAGGCGAACAGCCAGTTTGGAAAATTTGTGGATAAAAACTACGCGCAGTGGTTCAACGGGCAGGAAGGGCCCGTGATGTCCCATACCCTTTTCAAGGAATGGATCGTACCGGAACTGGCAGGGTCGCCCACCCTTTTGGTGGTAATAGACAACCTGCGGTACGATCAGTGGTATGCCTTTGAGGATTCTGTGACCCCTTACTATAAAAAGCGGAAGGAACTTCCCTATTGCAGTATCCTCCCAACTGCAACCCAATACGCCAGGAACGCCATTTTTTCAGGGCTGATGCCGCTTGATATGCAAAAAAAATACCCGGAATGGTGGAAGAACGATACCGATGAGGGTGGGAAAAACCTCTTTGAGGAGCAATTCCTGGGCGCCCAGATCAAGCGGCTGGGGCTCGACCTGAACTGGGAATACCATAAGATCAGCAGCCTGAAACAGGGGAAACACCTTTCTCAGAACTTCCGGTCCCAGAAAAAGAACGACCTTACCGTAATCGTATATAATTTTGTCGACATGCTTTCCCATGCCAAGACCGAAATGGAAGTTATCAAGGAACTGGCATCCAACGACAAGGCATACAGATCCCTGACCCAAAGCTGGTTCCGGAATTCTCCGCTCCTGGAGATCCTGCAGCAGGCCCAGGGTATGGGATTCAAACTCATCATCACCACAGACCATGGCACCATAAATGTCAAACAGCCCTCCAAAGTCATAGGGGATAAAGAAACCAGCCTTAACCTGCGTTACAAAACCGGGAGGAGCCTCACCTATGAGGAGAAGGATGTCCTGGAAGCAAGGGACCCATCCAGGATCCACTTGCCCAGCATTGCCATGAGCAGCACGTTTATTTTTGCCAAAAATGATTTATTCTTCGCATACCCCAATAACTATAACCACTATGTTAGCTATTACCGGAATACCTATCAGCACGGGGGGGTATCCCTGGAAGAGATGATCATCCCGTTCGTCGTAATGGAACCCCGCTAATGCCACCCCCTATGGAATTTACATTCACGGAGGAACAGATTGCAGCCGTCGCAGGGCGGGTTTTGGAAGAAAAAGAAAACAAAATATTAGCTTTTTATGGTCCGATGGGCACAGGGAAGACTACCTTCATCAAAGCTATGATCAGGCGATTGGGTGCACAGGATGCAGGAAGCAGCCCCACGTTTGGCCTGGTCAACGAATATCACGATGCCCGGGGCAGGTTACTGGCGTACCATTTTGATTTCTACCGGATTGAGGATGAAACTGAAGCCCTCGACCTTGGATTCGAAGATTACCTGGATCAGGGTGCATGGATCTTTGTGGAATGGCCGGAGCGGATCCCCAATTTGCTACCGGAAACGGCCAGGCGCATTGAGCTGGAAGTGGTCGGCCCAACTACCCGAACCCTCCGAATATCCTGAATGCCTTTGAGATGGCCTTCCAAAACGGGCCACGGCCCTTACGCGCCTTCCTATGATGAAACCAGGGATACCCCGCCAGGATGTTGCCGTTGCCATAATCTGTAATAATGGCCCTTATGAAATAGCAGGTCGGCATGGGTGCCTTCCTCCACCACCCTGCCTTTATGGAGCACGATGATCCTGTCGGCTTGCCGCACGCTGCTTAGCCTGTGTGAAACCCATACAATCGTTTTCCGGGATTTCCTGAGTGTGGCCAGGACCTTATGGATAAAGTCCTCCGAATGACTGTCAAGGGAGGCGGTCGCTTCGTCCATCAGCAGGATGCCCGGATCCCTGTATAGCGCACGGGCAATTGCAATGCGTTGGCGCTGACCTCCGGAAAGGCGGGCCCCGTTTGCCCCGAGTTGTGTGAGTAGCCCGTCGGGCAGGGTTTCCAGAAAATCCCCTAACCCCAGGCTGCTGCAAAGTTGCAATATCAGTTCCATATCAGGTGCCCGATCGTCCAGCGCGATATTATCTACAAAAGTGCCACCGAACAGCTGTATCTGCTGGGGCACCACGGCTATCTGATCCCTGAGGCAGGCAGTGTCCAAATACTTGATATCCGTTCCTCCTATGGTGACCTGCCCTTCCTTTATGGGATACAGCTTTTGCAGTATATGTACCAGGCTGGATTTCCCGGAACCACTCCCTCCCACTATGGCCGTAATTTGTCCGGGCTGCAGCCGCAGATTCAAATCCACGAAAAGATCGGCCTGGCCGCCATAACCAAAGCGAACACCACTCAATCGTATCTCGCCTCCCAGCTCCTTTTGGATAAAATCGCCTTGCCGGGATCCCTCCCGTTCCAGGTCCATGATCTCAAACAAACGGTCGGCTGCTATCATGGCGTTTTGTATCTCTTTATTGGCCTGTAACAAACGGGAAACGGGCCCGGTAAAATATCCAAGGATGGCGTAAAAGGAAATCAATTCCCCCGGGGTGATGGTATGCCCGACCACGAAATAGGAACCGGTCCACAACATGATAATGGTAAAAAGACCGGTTGTGAAAAACATCCCGTTCATCCCAAAGAGCTGGTTAATGGAAGAGCGATAGGCCTTCTGCAATACGTTTACAAAACGGGCCTCCGTCTTTTGGCCGGCCTGCGCTTCAAGACCGAAATGCTTGATGGTTTTGACCAGGCTGAGGGATTCTACCAGCTGACTTTCCAAACCGGCTGCCGCTTCCATTACCTCTCTTTCTGTTTTCTTATTCAAACGGTCCATCAAAACATATGCGGTGAGGTAAATGGGGATGATACCCAGCATCACCAGGGCCAGTTTCCAAAATAGGGCGAACATCAGCGCAAAGGAAAATGTAATGATCATCAGGTTCAGGGCCAGGCTTAGTGCCACGTTGCCTATAAAGTTCCTGATTTTGATGGCATCGCTGATGCGAGCTACGATTTCGCCCACCTGCATCCGGTCGAAGAAGGATTGCGGCAACCTCAGGAGGTGCCTGTAATACCCCATTACCAGGCGAACATCGATCAGTTGCCCCGTCCGCAGGATATACACGTCTTTGAAGGTGCCTATTACAGTCTGGAACAGCAGGAGAAACACCATAATCACACTAAGGAGGTTCAGGAGGCGCGTATTTCCACCGACGAATACAAAGTCGGTGAGCTTCTGAAGGTAGAGGGAGGTCGAGAACCCTAAGAGGGTATACACCAGGGCCCCGGTGAAAGCCTGTGCCAGGATGGGCCCGTGAGGCCGCAGGAGTATCCAGAACTGCTGCCACACCGAACCCCTGGATTTGCCTTCCCGAAACCCCTCCCCGGGCGATAGCAAAACCAGGACACCCGTCCATTTCGCCCTGAATTCCTCCACAGGCCATCGGAGCAGCCTCCCCTCGGCCGGATCCATTACCAGGACCCGGTCTCCGGAAAATTTATAGACGACCACAAAATGATGCCGTGAGGCCCCCAGCTGAAGATGCCCTATCGCCGGGGTGGGGATACCCTTCAAACTATGGGCGTCACCCCGGACCCCCTTGGCGTCAAAACCCAATTTCCGGGCGGCCTGAAGCAGCCCATGGACGTTGGTCCCTTGCCGTCCGGTATGAGCATACTGCCTGATCCGGGCCAGGGAAACATCCATTTTGTAATAGGCGGCCACAGAAGCCAGACAGGCCGCCCCACAGTCTGTAGCATCGTGTTGTTTCCGGATCGTTCGTTTCATAGCTGAATCCTGCTGGCACGAACCTATGCCATACACCCGCAGGAAGCATGCAGAATAGTGTAAATTGTCCGAAGGGAAGCAGGGTATTTTTAAGGTTAATCGAGGGCTTTTCGAATTCAAATTGTTACATTTATCCCAATATTGATCTCGCAGTTGAATTTAATTTGATAAACATGACAATCTCTTTAAAAAATCCCCTTAAAATCCTGTGTATACTCCTGTTTTTGGCCATGACCATCCCGGGGCATGCCCAGAAAAAGTTCGGAGGCATGACCCTGTATACCGTCAGGGATCAAATGGATAAAACCCCGAAGGAGACCCTGAAGGAAATTGCCGATATCGGGTACAAATACATTGAAGCCACTGGTTATAAAGATGGAAAATTCTATGGGATGACCCCGTCGGAATTCAGGGACTACCTAAGCAGCTTGGGGTTGGTTCCCCTCAGTACGCACCAGGGTTCCGTGACCCTGGAAAATGCAGATGCCATGATCGCCGACGTGAAAGCAGCCGGGTTCAAGTATTTTGTGATCCCGGTGCCTCCTATGGGGCATTTCCATTATGACGCCGCCTCGCAGACCATGAATATGAGCGGAACCCCCCAGGAAATTACCGATATCCTTACTACGCTCGGGAAAAAGTGCAAGGCAGCCGGACTTAAACTCCTGTACCACAACCATAACTTTGAATTTACGGCCAATGAAAATGGAGTCGTCCCCTATGACTACTTCCTCGAACACACGGATCCGGATGTAGTCAACTTTCAAATGGACCTGTACTGGATTACCAAGGCAGGCGTTGACCCTATTGCCTATTTTAACAAATACCCGGGACGTTTTAAGATCTGGCACGTGAAGGATATGGATAAAGAAGGGCGTTTCGCCCCGGTGGGGACAGGAACGATTGATTTTGCACGTATTCTCGCGGCTAAGAAAAAGGCCGGCATGAAATATTACATCGTGGAGCAGGACCGCACCTTTGACGGAATGGAACCCATGGAAGCCATAAAGATCAGCCATGGCAACCTGAAGAAAATTGGGTTTCGGTAATTTTATAGTTCCGCCCACTTCTTATACAAGCCGGCCTTCCCGCCGGCTTTTTTTTGTTCTCCCCTGCCCTCAATCCCTTTCCGACTCCCGAAAGGCATAAAGAGGCCCGGACATAGTATTCGTCAAAAATCCATATTTTCATAAAAAATCCAGGGTATGGCAAAGAGAAGATCATTTATCAAAAACTTAGGGGCGGTCTCCCTCGCATCGGCCCTGCCATTCAGCAGCAGGGGCAACGGGCCACAATACGAAACCGAAAACACAGTACAGGTAGGGTTGATAGGGGTACACAGCATGGGATGGGCAGACCTGATGTCCTTTCTTAAGAATCCCGGCACCCATTGCATAGCCCTGTGCGACGTGGACCATCCGCTGCTTGAAAGCCGTGCTGACGAGCTGGAAGCAGCTACCGGCCACAGGCCTGCTACTTATGGTGACCACCGGGAATTTCTTAAGGCGGACGGGCTGCAGGCCGTATTCATCGGCACCCCAGACCATTGGCATTGCATCCAAATGATAGACGCCTGCCAGGCTGGCAAGGATGTCTATGTTGAAAAACCCATAGCCAACAGTATCTATGAGGCTAACCTGATGGTAGAGGCCGCCGCGAAATACGGACGCGTAGTGCAGGTAGGACAATGGCAGCGGAGCGATCCTCACTGGATAGGCGCCCTGGAATACCGGCGCAAGGGCACCCTGGGCAGGATAAGGCAGGTCAAGGCATGGGCCGACGTAAGCTACGGACGGGGATTTGAGGTCCTGCCCGATTCGCCCACCCCCGCCGGGGTGGATTACAACCGCTGGTTGGGCCCGGCCCCCGAGCGCCCCTTCAACAGAAACCGCTTTCACGGATCATTCCGGTATTTCTGGGACTATGCCGGGGGACTAATGACCGATTGGGGGGTGCATATGATCGATATGGTCCTCGCCGGGATGAACGCCCAGGCTCCAATGTCGGTCATGGCCATTGGGGGGAAACTCGCATTTCCGGACAATGCAGCGGAGACCCCCGATACCCTGACGACGGTATACGATTTCGGGGATTTTAGTTTTATCTGGGAACAATTTATGGCTATGGGCCGGTCTCCCTACCTGGATGACCCGGGCGAACCGGGAGTAGCCTTTATCGGGGAGAATGGCATCCTGGCGATCAACAGAAAGCAATGGCAGGTGCTACCCCTGCAGGAAGACGGAAAATACCGGCTGAGTCCCACGCCCCCCAGGTATAGCAACCAAAGCGGGCTGGATGCCCATACCCTTAATTTCCTGGAATGCATAAAAAGCAGGGAACCTACCCACTGTACTATAGAAATGGGCAGAGATGCCGCCCTGGTGGCCCATCTGGGGAATATTGCCTACAGAAGCGGGAAGAAGCTGGAATGGCAGGAAACAAGTGGCAGCATTACCAATTTTGATGATGCTGTGGAGTATCTGAAACCCGAATACCGCGCCCCCTGGAAACTCTGGAAGGGCTAAAACCAAACCCGTTCAGGTCTTGTGGGCGAATTGGGTCAATCGGGTAATTCCTCACATTCAAATCCCGCCCCCTTAAGGGTATTGACTATGGCTGCAGAAGGCAGTACGGCAGATTCAACCCGGAGGATGTTATCGGAATCCTCCAGGTCAAAATTCCACCGGCCCCCGGCGTTAACAAGCCGGTTAAGCACCGGCCGTAGCCGCCGAACTTCGGCCTCCCCCCTTACCGAGGTCCTGTATACGAATATTGGATTCATATAGCTTAATTCCTAATATTTACGATCGGTCATAGAAGGCAGGGGGTTCAATTCCCAGGGCCCTGAGATAGACGTAACCCTGTGCCCGGTGATGGATTTCATTGTCTATAAAATATTGAATGGAGGAAATCACCGTACCTTCATATTGTCCGAATAGTTTTATCTTCCTGTGGAAATCACCTGCCTCGAGTTCAGACCAACAGGTTTGGACTTGGCCGGTAGCTAAATCCCATCGTCTTAGAAATTCTTCCTTACTTTCCGGTTCTGTAGCTTCTTCCTTGTATTCGGTCATTTTCCCGCTCACGATCTCTTTCATCCCGGGGCCGGCTATCCGCAGCAATTCAAGTACCATTTTGGAAAATGGCCGCATCCCGCCGATACAGTATTCGAAAAACTCTTTTTCGGGAAATACCTGGATAACCTTTCGGGTGACTCGTCTGTGGCCCAGCCAGTGTTCCAATAATTCCCCGGGCGTAATTACCTGTTTTTGTGCTGTTTGTGTGTCTGAATGATTCATTTTAGTCGATTTTTATGATTCGAATATTTGTTTATTGCCCCAAAGATATTCCCCTTAAGTGACAGCCTAATGTCAGCATGGGTTTAAAAACATGAAAATTTTTTTATCTGTCCTGGAAATCCGCATTGGTTGTCCGGTGAAATCCGGAATATTTGGGACGCGGGAACATGCTGACAATACGTTGTCAGCGCCCCATTGTTCCTTTGTATCCCGGGAACGGGATTCAGATGGTATCAAAAGAATAATGGGACACTTACAAAACATGTTTCCAAACCGGCAGTTGCGAAAAAAGTGGAAATCCTATCTTTATGAACTCTATATAAAATGCATGGGAAAAGATTCCATAAAGAGGCTCGACCGTATTGTGGCCATCCTGATCCAGTTGCAATCAAAACGGGTTGTCACGGCCCAGGCACTGGCCGAACGTTTTGATGTTAGCCTGAGGACGGTGTACCGGGATATCCGTACCCTGGAAATTTCTGGGGTGCCCATCATCAGTGAGGCCGGGGTGGGCTATTCGATTATGGAGGGGTATCGCCTGCCCCCCATCATGTTTACGCGTCAGGAGGCATCCAGCTTTGTAGCCGCTGAAAAACTTATGCAGAAATTCACGGACAAGTCCCTGGGGGCTTACCATCAGTCGGCCATGTACAAGATAAAATCCGTAATGAGGGGCAAGGATAAGGATTGGCTGGAGGCATTGGAATCGCAAGTCGTCATAGATCCGGCCCAGGAACTTTTCAATAAAGAGATCCCCGATGCCCTGGAAATCCTGTTTGAAAGCATAGCCGAAAAGAAACAAGTGGCCCTCATGTACCAATCGCTTAATGCTATGGAAGTTACTAAGCGGGATATCGAACCGGTTGGCCTCTTTCATGAAAACAATTTCTGGTACCTGATGGCGTATTGTCACCTCCGGCAGGATTACCGGCAATTTAGGACAGATCGGATGGCAGGCATACGCCGAACTAACAAGGGCTTTACATGGGAGCATGGAAGTTTGGAATCCTACCGCGAGAGAAAGGATCCGGAAAACAAAACCACGGTCCGCATCCTGGTAGACCGGGAAGTAGCCCGGTATCTTAAAAATTCCCGCAGGCAATACGGCTTTGTTTCGGAATGCGAAAGACCCGAAGGGGTGGAAATGACCTTCCGCACTTATTCCCTGGTTTATGGATTTGCCCGTTGGTACCTGATGTTTGCGGATTATGCTACTATCCTGGAACCCGAATCCTTAAAGGAGCGGATCAAAGAGTTGCTGAAAAAATATCACCGCCGACTGGAAAGATAAGGCCTTCATGATATAATGACGTTGGGCGGATAAGGGCGATAAACAAGAATTTCCCGGACCTTGGGCCACCTTTTAAGCCGTTATCAAGGAGGCGCGTCAATCCGGGAAATTACTTGCGATAAAATTAGGCCTTACTCACAGAATTCCATGTTAAAGGAATGCCAATTAGCTTAAGGAATCATCAACCTGATTATCCAAATCCTAAAAAAGGCTAAGGAAAAGATAAGCGGGGCTCATTTTACATATTTCGAGTTACGTTCGTCATGGATGGCACCTTTCCAGTCCAGGCCAAAACCAAAATCGTATGCATTCCCATCCGAATCTGTATATACCTCCATATCCAGGGGCACGTCCTCGTATTGTTCTTCCACCGTTTTCATATTTGCCGGCATTTGGAACGGCAACATGGCGGAAGGTTCTACCCCGCCTGAGATGATATCCATAAGGGCCTGATCCTGAACTCCCATATGGATTAATATCGCGGAGGCATCCCCTTCAATTTCCTTAAAGACCATCGGTTTTGATACATTAACCACTACCACAACCGGCTTTCCGCCCATTTTAGCCCGGGTGTCCCTCACCAATCCCATGTCGGCCGTATTATAAGCCGTAAACGATTTCCCTTTATAGGAACGGTTGGTGAAATCTTCCAGGGGGCTTCCGCCGGCGATGCTTGTATCGCGGGCATATTCAGCCGTGTAAGGACCGTATTGCAAACTAATGGGCACATACCCGTTGCCGCCCTCAGCTGCATCTTCCCCGCTGTAACCCACACCCCCGTTCGGACTTTTGATGCCCACCAGGGCAAAATCGGCTTCCTCCGGGTTTTCAACAGGTTCGAAATATTTGGCAACAACCTCCATATTGAATGGATATTCCGTTTTTTCAGGCGTTTCAATGCCGAACCAGTTGGTACTGGCCGCCACATACCGCTGGGGTACAAAGACTTTTTGTTTGGTTTTCCTGGGAAGCGCGTCCTGGTGATTCTTCAGCATGACGACCGACCGTAACTGCGCATCATAACCAGCCTTCATAAAATCGGGATTCCCCACTATGTTTGCGGTCTCGGCAGGATCCAGATATGGATTCTCAAAAAGGCCAACCCTGAAGATATTCTTCAGTAAACGCACGGCCGAAGCTTCGAAACGGGCTCGCATGGCTTCCTCCCCATGTTCCTCTACCCCCATCTTATAGGCTTCCAGGACCGGGTCCATGTCATTGTTGCCCCCAAACTGGTCCACCCCGGCTTCGATAGCCTTGTAATGCCTTTCCGCTTCGGTCAGGTTTTCAACACCCCAGCTCTTGCCTTCAAACTTATCAATAGCCGAAACGTCGCGGGTGATCCCCCAATCGGTACAGACTACGCCGTCGTAGCCATAGGTGCCCCTCAATAAATCGGTTATGAGGTATTTATTGTAACTGTTCCCCACTTTATCATTATTTTCCGGATCTTGTCCGAAGGAAATAGTATAATAGGGCATTACAGCTGCTGCTTTTTGGGTGGGTCCGTTTAATTGAAAGGCGCCCTGGGTAAAAGGCCTGAGGTGATCTTTCAGATTATCACCGGGGTATACGGCATATTCTCCATACCCGAAATGGGCATCACGCCCCCCTTCTTCCGGGCCACCCCCTGGCCAGTGTTTCACCATGGCATTGACGCTCTCAAAACCCCAGCCGTTGGAAATCTCCTTCTCCGGGGAAGAAGTCTGAAAGCCATCCGCATAGGCCCTGGCCATGTCGGTCGCGAGATCCGGATCTTCCCCCATGGTCCCGTCAAATCTGCTCCAGCGCGGCTCTGTGGCCAGGTCGATTTGAGGGGAAAGGGAAGTCGCGATCCCCAGTGCCCGGTATTCCCTGGATCCAATCTCGCCAAACTGCCGCATCAATCCCGGGTCGAAGGATGCAGCAATACCCAGGGTTCCCGGCCACATGGAAATCCTGCCTCCAGCCCCTGCATTATATTCGGCGTAGGAATCACTGCCATGCCTGGGATCTGAGCTTATATTTACCGGGATGCCCATCCCGATCCCTTCCGCCATGGCCTGGGCATTATTATTCCACTGTGCAGCAACCGCAGGCGATTCAACCTGCGTTATCAGCACATGGCGGAGATTGTCTTCCCGGAGGAATGTTTTTTGGGCATCCGATAAATCGCTTGGTTTGGCCCCGCTTTCAGCGAACGGTTTTCCGTCATAGGTGACCGGACCGAAAAAGCGGTTCCCTCCTCCCGGGATGGATTGATGGGCACTGTACAACATCAGGCCTGCAATCTGCTCGAGGCTCATTTTCCCGGCGAGGTCCCTGGCACGCTCATCAGCTGGCAGCCGCCAGTCCTCATACGGATCCAGTTCCCCGTCCTTATTCAGGTCTTTGAAGGCAAATCCCTTATTGGTAAGCAGGGTAACCCCTGATGCGGGTGAATAGCCAAGTTGCCTTCCCCCTTCGTTTTCAACAAAATGGAATCCATCTTTTTCAGTCTCTGTCCATTTGGGTTGACACCCGGTGAGGAGGAAGCCAAAAAGCATGCCGAGCGTTGCAGAATAGCCTAGGGCCAAATTGGGTTTAAAGTGTCTCATGATGTTTAAATATGAGTAGCATGGCAACAGGCCTTATTGCTGCGCCATTTCCGTGTTAATAGTGAGGACGACCTCGTCGCCTATTGGGGCCATGGACCCGCCCACATTAAAATCGGTGCGGTTGATCACCCCTGTAAATTTCAGGCCGGCTTTGAGTTTTTGACTGCGTTGGTCGGTGATAATCCCATTAAGTTTCCCATCCAGGGTAACGGGTTTGGTGACGCCGTGAATGGTAAGGTCTCCGGTCAGTTTGAATGTCTTTTCCCCCGTATGTTCGATGGAAGTACTTTTAAATGTCATGGTAGGATAGGTTTCTGCATCGAAGAAGCGATCGCTTTTGAGGTCGCCGTCACGGCGGTCATTCCCGGTGTCTACACTGGCCGTCTGGATGGTGGCCATAAAATCAGGGTCGCTAAAACTGTCATCTGCCTGGGCGGTAATTTCAAATTCATTGAAGTGACCGGTCACCTCGGAAATCACCAGGTGGGAAATTGCAAAATTGAGGTTGGTATGCGCCCCGTCGGCCTTCCAGGTCGATTGTGCATGCAGGAACAGGCTTCCCGCCAAAAAGGTCCAAAATAGTGTTACTCGTTTCATAAGTGTCTGTTTAAAGGTTTAAAGGATAATATAAGGTATATAAAAATTCAAATATGTCTGGCCTCCCCCATCAACCCGCGGGTGAGGGGCGGACAAATGTCTATTCTCCAGCGGTAAGGGAGGGGATTTTCCTTAATTCCGCAGGCGGATATCCAAATGGAAAGTACCTTACCTGGAAGGGGGCGGGCCATTCCGTTTTGGCATTACCAGGCTGTCTGCCGGGTAGGTTGCCTTGAGGTAATTCATCTGGGATTGCGCCCAGTCCATTAACATATTCTTCTGTTCCTCACTGAGGTTTGCCCCGCTGTGCAACCCGAAATAGGTATAGGATGGCAGTGGCATTTCATCTTTTTCCACCTGCTCCTTCAATTCATCCAGCTTGTGGTTTTGTATGGCAATAGGGAGTTTGGTGAATTCAGAGAAATTCAGGTGTCGCTTGCCGTCCTCTATATGGTCGTTCAACCACCAGGCTACGGGCTGCACCTTTGAGTACCAGGGGTATTCGGTATTGTTGGAGTGGCAATCATTGCAGGCCACGTCCAATACCTGGTGCACTTCCTGCGGAACCGTATAGGAGGTGGCAATGTCATACGTACGGTCGTTGGAATTGTTCTTTTCCGGATGGAAGAATTGGATGACGATCAGCACGACCAGTAATCCAATGGCAATCTTTTTGATCATATATTTCGTTTAAGTTGGAAGGGGATCCAAGCGGTCAGGGATTCCCTGCCACTTGGATACCTAATTGTGAAAAAGGTTTAATCCCCCTGATTACTAATTTTGGTTTTCCTTTACAATTTCAAAGAGTTCCTTATCCAATTGCGGGAGCACATCACATTTGGTGTCGAAATGCATGGTTGCCGTATTGGCAGCGGTATAGGCCGGCCAATTGGGCAGGCCCGCGTGGTTCGGATTGCCGTTACGCGCAAAGTTGATCCATGCCTGGCTCATCTTGTCGGCCAGTATTTTCGCCTCTTCCCCGCCTCCGGTCATATGCTGGCACCGGTCTATGTTGTTAAACACAAAAGGGAGTTCCATACAGTGCAGGGCTTTGTACTTGCCGTTAAAAACGGGGGATTGCCAGGTGAATAGGTACATGTACACCGGGGCTCCCCCCTCCAGGGCGGACTTCTCATTGGCCTGGGCAACAGCACCCGGACGGAAACGGGTATCCACATCGATGAGGTCTTTTGGGTCAGTATCCTTCGGATAAGCTTTTTTTACTGCCGCAATATATACATCCGCTTTTTCCTTGTACTGTTCATTGATATGCGCCAAAATATCCTGCTCCGAAGCTCCGTCATATTTCATATTGGCAAAAGGGGCGAATTCATTTTTAACGGTGCCTATCATCAAGGGAATATTTTTTGACAATTGGTAGGCTTCTTCCGAATTGAGCTGGTATGGCAGGTCATTCCCATCCCGGCTCGGGCCCCAACCCAAGCCGAAGCCCATAATTGGCTTCCCGGCTTTTTTCATTCGTTCCTCAATAACCTTCATAGCTTTGGAACTCGCATCGGCCAGGACCTGGAAAGGAATGGTCTGGAGGCTGTCTACCTGGGAAGGGCTCAGGTGCAATTGCATCAGGGTCTCGGCAGCAATACTGCGGGTATCTTCCTGTTCAAGGATAGCGCCACGGATCGCCCCGCTTTCATTTACAGCCTTATGGAATAAACCTTTTGCTTTCGGCATGGCCATCAGGGTATTTACCTTGGCCCCTCCACCGGATTGCCCGAAAATCATCACATTTCCAGGGTCTCCCCCGAAGTTCGAAATATTGGCCTTAACCCATTGCAGCGCCGCCACCAGGTCGAGCATGCTGTTATTGGCAGAATGCCTGTATTTTTCGCCATAGGCAGACAGGTCTAGGAATCCCAGTACATTGAGGCGGTGGTTAATCGATACTACCACCACATCGCCTTTCCGACTCAGGTTTTCCCCGTAATAAGACGGCAATTCCTGACTGGATCCGGCGGTGTACCCGCCCCCGTGGATCCAAAACATGACGGGGCGTTTCTTCCCATCGGTAATGGATGGCGTCCAGACGTTCAGCACGAGGCAATCCTCGCTCGTATACCCCCAATCATGGTCGAATACGAATTCAGGTTCATCCGTGACATGGGTAGTCGGCTTCATAAGCGGGGCTACAGGGCCCCAGGTGGTTGAACTCCGTACCCCGTCCCATGGTTTCGGTTTTTCCGGGGGCATAAACCGCTCGGCCGTGGCATAGGGGATCCCTTTATAAGTGAAGATCCCATTGTGGATGTACCCGCGCACTTTGCCCGACTCGGTGTTGGCCACAGCCACATCCTTCCCGGTTTGGATGGGAAGTTCCTGGGCTACAACCGCCTGGACGAAGGCAAGAAGGAATAGTAAGGGTGTAAGGATTCGAATTTTCATAAGGATAATTTTAGATTAAGATAAATAAATAGTTCGCTCCAAATAGGCATTTTTAAACTTTCCATGCGGATCACAGTTCCTCGCCAGCTCCAAAAAATCGGGAAGCCTGGGGTATCTGGTCTTAAGGTATTCCCCATCCAGGGTAAAAAGTTTACCCCAATGCGGGCGTACTCCAAAAGGCTTCAATTCGTTTTCAATCCTTGGGATCAGTCTTCCAACTGCTACCGGATGCTGCTTCCAGGTAAAATGGATGGTGATACAGTCTTGCTGATAACACGGGCTCATCCACAAATCATCAGCGGCAATGCTCCGAATTTCGGTTATTTCCAGTTCTGGTCCGATCGCGGTTCCCATTTTCTCAACAGCCAGGATGGCATCTAAGGCATTTTCGAGTGGAATGAAGAATTCTGACTGTAATTCCTTCCCGCTGCTGGGGGTGAACCCCATTTTGAAATGCGGCAATCGCTCATACCAGGGCCCGGGTACCCCCATTTGCGGGGTACAGTTCTCCGCTGAAAGGCGGGTAATGGGGTGCAGGTCTCTGGTCGCCGCCCTGGCGCCGAAGAAGTCCCCTCCCAATTCTTCC
>Ga0102953_1000360_pt1 | contig 32608 bp, 25 predicted proteins | sample SalPon2A_C_D2_MG_FD_78509 | JGI IMG/M metagenome (GOLD analysis project Ga0102953, IMG submission 78509) | Soil microbial communities from South San Francisco under conditions of wetland restoration - Salt Pond MetaG R2A_C_D2_MG | ecosystem: Environmental > Terrestrial > Soil > Wetlands | place... | reverse complement strand
GGCATACGAGATGAAAATGGCAGCAGGTCAGTGGAAACCGACAAGGGATGTTACGAAACCGATATCGTTATTATGGCGGTCGGGGTACGTCCGAATGCTGCGCTTGCCAGAGAAGCCGGACTGGAAATTGGTGGGTCCGGGGGCATCAGGACTGATCAGTATATGCAGACCAGTGTGGCTGATATTTACGCGGCTGGTGACTGTGTGGAAAGCATAAATCTCGTTACTGGAAAGCCGATGGTTTTTCCAATGGGATCGGCGGCAAATAAACAGGGCCGGGCCGCAGGTGCTAATGCGATGGGGCGTAAAATCGCGGTAAAGGGATTTACCGGTACGGCGATTGTCAAGGTATTTGATCTGACGGTTGCCACCACCGGCCTTTCTGAGCGGCAAACGGTGCAGGAAAAGATAACGCCGTCGGTGGCGTATATTTTTGGCGGCCATCATGCCGGTTATTATCCGGGTGCCAAGGTTATGGAAATGAAAACAATTTCAGATGCTGGTAGTGGCCGGCTTCTCGGGGCGCAGATTGTAGGACCCGAAGGGGTCGATAAACGTATTGATGTGTTGGCGACTGCAATTTATAATCGAATGCCCGCCGAAGAGTTGCTTGACCTGGATCTGGCCTATGCGCCGCCCTATGCATCAGCTCGGGACCTGGTTATTGTCGCCGGAGCGCTGGCCCAGAATTTTCGTCAAAATGACTGGCAGCCCATAACTCCTGCGGCGGTATGGCAGAAAATCACAGAGGCCAATGACGATTTTATGTTAGTGGATACCCGGACCGCTCCGGAGTTAAAACAGAGTGGCGTTATCTCCGGAGCTATTCACATTCCGATTGATGAACTGCGTCAGAGGATCGGTGAGCTGGATCAAGAGAAGGAGATAATTCTGTATTGCGCAGTAGGTGTGCGCTCCTATCTTGGGAACCGGATACTTAACCTTCATGGTTTTATTAATGTGAAAACAATCTCCGGCGGTGTGAGCGCCTGGCCCTTTGCGCTGGAAAAATGGCAAGGTTAATCAGTCTATGACTGACTTTTGATCCCTGGCTTCCTCAGACAAACATGTTCATAACCCATCAATCAAATCGGTTGGAAAACTTGTTTCAAAAGCTTGTTGAAACTGTAAGCCAGCCATTGGCCAATGTCTTTACTCCTGAGACTATTATTGTTCAGAGCCAGGGGATGGCGCGTTGGCTCTCCCTGGAACTGGCAAAAAATCTGAGTATCAGCGCCAACCTTGACTGCCCGTTTCCGGCTTCGTTTATCTGGCGCTTGTTCCAAAAGTTTGATGGAGATTTGCAGACGATTCCAGTTTCAGCCTTTGATCCTGAGTCGCTTGTCTGGACAGTTATGGACAAAATTGGCGAGTTTCGTTCAGACAGCGATTTTTCACTAATTCATGGTTTTTTAGAAGTCGGCGACAGCGATCTCAGGCTCTATCAGCTTGCCGCAAAAATTTCCCTGCTTTTTGATCAGTATCTAATGTACCGGCCGGATTGGATCATGGCCTGGTCAGAAGGCAGGTTGGTGGAAAATCTCGGTCCCGGCCAGCTGTGGCAGGCTAAATTATGGAGATCGATTATTACTAAACATGGTGAGGACTGGCATCGGGCTGCTTTATTTGAAAGATTTACTGCCGCTTGTGATGACAGGCTGTTAGGTGATATCGGTTATGAACGTCTTTGTTTATTTGGAATCCCGTCATTGTCACAGCTTCACCTTGACGTATTTGTGCATCTGTCGCGCTTTATAGATGTGCACCTGTTTCTTCTGACTCCATGTGCCGAGTTTACCGACGATTTGATTGATGTCCGTCAGTTGGAGCGTCTCCGTCTTCAGACCGGCACTGACAGTGCCGCCAGACAATATTATGAACTTGGCTGTCCGCTGTTAATGAGCCTGGGCAGCATGTGGCTTGATTTTGCGGCCTTGCTGAACAGGTACGATCTGTTGGGGTCATTGCCGGATGAACTCTATACAGTGCCGGAGATCGACTCTGTCCTTTCGCTTGTGCATAGTGATCTGTTACGTGGAACAGAAGGGGCTTCGGCAGGGAATGTCCAGTTGCCGGAAACCGACCATTCAATCCAACTGCACTCGGCCCACAGCCCTATGCGTGAGGTGGAAATTCTGCACGATTGGCTTCTTGATCTACTCAATAACCATGATGATCTGCTCCCAGCCGACATTATCGTTATGATGCCTGATATTACTCTGTATGCCCCCCTGATTGAAGCTGTTTTCTCTTCACCACACACCCCAGAGATCAGGATCCCTTACAGTATCGCAGATCAATGCGGTACAGACCCGATTGTTCTGGCATTTATGGAGCTGCTGCAGGTGTCATCTTCCAGATTTTCCGCAAGTGATCTGCTGGCTCTGCTGGACCAGGAGACTATTCGGCAGCGCTATGAATTAAGCAGTGACGATTTGCTGCTCATCAAGCATTGGGTTGCTGTAGTAGGAATACGCTGGGGCTTGGAGACTGGGCAGCAGGTTACGGGCACACCTGAAGATGCAGTCGGCACCTGGCAGTACGGTCTCGACCGGCTGATGCTGGGATTTACCGTGCCGGGTGACTGCGTGGATGTTTTTGAAGGTGTTCTCCCCTGTGATGCCGTAGAGGGGGGTGCTGGCGTTGTCCTTGGCCGTCTTTTAAGCTTTTTCGAAGATTTGAAGAAACTTTCATTATGCTGCGCAAAACCAAAGAATGTAAACGAGTGGAGGGCGGAACTCGGCTCAGTGCTGGCAACCTTTTTTAGCGATAGTGAGGAAAATTATTGGGGGCTGCAAAAAATCCGGAGCGCCTTAGAAGATTTGGAGAGTAGTTACGAGGCGGCCAAGGTGAACAGTGCGGTTTCCATAAAAGTGATGATTTCTGTTCTGGAAAAGAAAATTGTTGTCAGTCGTGACCATCATTTTCTTTCCGGCAGGGTCACCTTTTGCCAGATGGTGCCCATGCGCAGTATCCCTTTTAGGGTGATCTGTCTTCTGGGTATGAGTGATACCGCCTTTCCCAGGCAGGATAAGCCGTTGGGCTTTGATCTGAGGAAGGGCAATCTCAGACAGGGGGACCGCTGCCGAAGAGATGATGACAGGTATCTGTTTTTAGAAATCCTTCTGTCGGTCCGTCAATTTCTCTATATAAGTTATGTCGGCCAGAATGACACTGACTATCGAGAAATTCCCCCTTCAACAGTAGTAAGCGAACTTTTGGAGTATTTGGGGCGGCGGCTTGGGCTTGATGATGAGGCCTGCCGGGATCGTTTTCTGAGCAGGCACGCCCTGCAGCCGTTTTCGCGTCGGTATTTTTCAGGCGAACTGTCAAGCTATTCGACTCTCAGCAGAGATATTGCCGAATCTTTAATTGAAGAGAAAGTGATTGCCGGGTTGTTTATTGATCATGGAAAGCGTGAAACTGAAACCATTTCCCGTATTGAACTGAGCGACCTGCTTCGTTTCTTTCATCATCCTGTCAAATATCTGCTTAACAAGCAATACGAACTCTACCTGGATGACAAACATGATCAGATTGTTGACCGGTCATGTTTTATGCTGGATGCCCTTGGTCAGTATCAACTCTCTTTAGATCTGGTCACAGCCGGTCTGCAGGACAGACCGGAAAGCCCGGGGCTGCGGCGTTATCAACTGGCCGGTGCTTTGCCAAAAGGGTGTAGCGGCAGCTATTTCTATGAACTGAGTCGGGAGTGTGCCAAGGAAGTGCGAGTCCAATTTGAAAAATTTAAACCTGGTTTGGACCAAAATCCTTTGGCATTTGAACTTGAGTGTGAAAATGTCCGTCTTTCGGGAACACTCGACGGCATGACGGATTCCGGTCAGTTTTTGTTTCGGCCTGCCTATGAAAGAAGCGTAGGGTATAAGGATATTATCACGACCTGGATACGGCACCTTGTCATGTCAGCCGTTTTGCCAGAGGGGTCAACAACCTTTATCTGTCGCGACGGCGGCAGACGTTTTGAGCATTATACCGGGGCACAGGAGGCGCTTTCAACCCTTCTGGCACTCTACTGTGAGGGGTTGACACGGCCTTTGCCTTTGTTCCCGAAATCCACCTATGCCTATGCCAAGTGTGTCTGGGGGCCAAAAGGGAGTACTGAATCTGCCGAAAAGGGAGAACGGGAGGCCAAGAAGAGCTGGTTTGCCGGGAGTTATTTTGCTGATCCAGAATATATGGATCCGTACCTGTACGCTGTTTACCAGGGCAGAGATCCTTTTACAGATAGCGGCAGTTATAATTTTCAGTCAGTGGCCCAAAAGGCGCTCTCCGTTCCCCTGTCAATTGGAGAAAAACTCTCATGACTGTGGAGAGACTGGATCCGGTAAATATTCCCCTGAATGGCGTGCATCTTATCGAGGCCAGTGCCGGAACCGGTAAAACATACAACATTACCGGGTTATATGTGCGTCTGCTCCTTGAGGAAAATCTCCGCCCTGCGGAAATACTTGTTGTTACCTATACCGAAGCTGCCTGTGAAGAGCTTCGGGACGCTATCAGGCATAGGTTGTCCCGGGCCTACCAGGAGTGTCTCTACCGTCAGGGAGTTGCTGCCCCAAAAACTGCCAGTGATACATTTCTCCAAAACCTGCTGGATACCTACCGGAAACAGGGGGAAGATTTTGGTCTGCTTGCCTCCCGCCTGCGTCTGGCCCTTACGGAATTTGATCTTTCTGCCATCTATACTATTCATGGTTTCTGCATGCGGGTTTTACAGGATTACGCCTTTGAAAGCGGTTTTCCTTTTGAAACTGAATTTATAGAAAACGATCATGAATTGCTCCAGCAGATTATTGATGATTATTGGGAGGCACAGTCGTCATGCTGGCTTCCGCAATTTACCGTCTATCTCTGCCAAAGCGGGGTATTCCCGGAGACAATTTTAGCGCGGATTGTCAAATTGCTGAAAATAGTCATGGTGGCCGGGCTGGAATCTGTTGGCTTTTCTTCTGTGACAGATCCTTCGACTCTGAAAGCTGCGGAGATTGAATGTCTGTCGGATTTGTGGGTCTGCCATCGGGAAACTTTAATGGAGATGCTGACGAGCTCTGCAGCCTTGGGCAGAGCCGAAAAAACTTATCGCCAGGACAATCTCGACCGCTGGTTTGCAGAACTCGATCGCTGTTTTGTCACTGGCGTTACCCCGATACCGCCGATTTCGGCCATTGCCATGTTTTCGACAAGCGCCCTGGTTGCCAGTGCCAGAAAAGGAAAAGCCGACGCTGTACCCCGTCATGAGTTCTTTGACCAGTGTCAGCAAATTACAGATGGACTGGTTTCCGCTGGAAATGGCCTGCTGCAGCAGCTTCTCCGACACTGTCGGCATGCTCTGCAGGAACTGAAACTACAAAATGGACTACTCTCCTTTGATGACCTGTTAACTGGGGTTCGTGACGCTCTCAGGCACCCGGATAGAGGGGAGCGTTTTGCCGCAGCGATAGGCCGATCCTATCCTGTGGCCCTGATTGATGAGTTTCAGGACACTGATCCGGTGCAGTATGAAATTTTTAAAACTGTTTACCGGCAGGGCCATGCCAAGGGGCTTTTTCTGGTTGGCGACCCCAAACAGGCAATTTACGGTTTTCGTGGTGCCGATATTTTTGCCTATTTAACAGCCGCCAGATCTAACGTTGACAGTATACATTCTCTGACGGTCAACTGGCGTTCTGAGCCCGGTCTGATCGAGGCCTGTAATTGCCTGTTTGCACTAAAGCAGACGCCTCCATTTATTATTCCGGAAATCGCCTTTAGACCGGCGGCAGCCCCTGACATAATCGGCAGAACGCTACGGACCAACTCTGATTTCAAGGCTCCGATGACCCTGGCTGTTTTTAATGATCAGCCCGATAATGAGACAGCCAAGGAGATGATCGCCCATTGGCTTGCCGGGCAAATTGCCTGTATGCTTGACAGTTCAACTGCGGGGAAGTCTGAGTTTGTTGATCAGTGTGATGATGGTTCTATTATACAAACCGAACTGTCAGCGGCAGACATTGCAATTCTGGTGCGAAGCCATAAGGAAGGTGAACTCGTTAAGGCAGCTCTCGCTGAGCAGGGGGTGTCCGCTGTCGTTCAGGCCAGGGAGAGTGTTTTTCACAGTCGCGAAGCACGTGAAGTTGAACTGCTTCTTGAAGCTGTACTTGAGCCGTCTAATGAAAGGCGCTTGCGGGCGGCGCTTGCGACGCGTCTGCTTGGCGTAACAGCAAGCGGTTTCGCACAGCTGGAGGACAATGAACTTTGGGAAGAGTGGCTGCAACGGTTTGCTGAGTATCGCGGTATCTGGTTTGAACGGGGTGTTGCCCCGATGCTTTATGAATTGTTTAATAAGGAAAAAAGTTTTGTCCGGGTGAGCAGACTTGCTGGTGCTGAGCGGTCGTTGACCAATATCCGGCAGCTTATTGAGCTTCTCCAGCAGGCAGTGCATGATCAAGGGTTGAAGCCTGAAATGCTGCTGAAATGGATAAAAGAGCGCCGTCACGAAGCTGGGCAGAGCGATGCGACCCAGATCAGGCTTGAAAGTGATGAAAATTTGGTCCGGATAATCACAATCCATAAAAGTAAAGGGCTGCAATATCCAGTCGTGTTTTGTCCTTTCCTGTGGGATTCGAGGCTTACTAATAGTAAAGCTCCTGACTCTGTTGTCTACCATGATGACAACGATGTGCTTTCGGTGGATTGTGGGACAGTGAATTTTAAAGACAATTTTTTAACTCAGCAAAAAGAGGAGCTGGCTGAAGAGCTTCGGCTCCTTTATGTAGCATTAACCAGGGCCCAGCATCGATGTATTATTCATTGGGGCAGGGTGTTCTCCCGGAAGAAGTGCCGGACTGCCACTTCGGCATTGCAGTATTTATTGAACAGGGTCGCTGGCAGAGTTGAATTAGGTCGTGATGTTGCAAACGACCTGCAGAAATTTTTTATGAATATTTCCCTTGACGCGTGGCGAAAGGGATTTTCTGCATTGAGTGCCGAGTCAAATGGCTGCATAGAAGTTGTCACAGTTTCAGCCCATCAGGCAGTCGAAGCGTCTGCTGACACAGAGCGGCTCCCTCTGGCACCTGCGAAATCATTTACAAGAGAGCTTAACTTCCGGCAGAGCATACATAGCTTTTCTTCATTACACTCTCATTCCGGCGCCTTTGCCGCTGAAAGCCCTGATCATGACAGCCTGTCCTATGATCAGATACTGGAGAGCACGGCACTGGTAGAGAAAGAAAAGGATATGTTTGCTTTTCCCCGCGGGGCCAAGGCCGGAAGCTGCCTGCATGCGATCCTTGAAGGCCTGGATTTCCAGGAAACCGACCCCGTCGAAATCAGGAATCTTGTTGAACATAAATTAGTTTCTTATGGTTTTGAGCACTGGTGGACTCCTGTTGTTACAAATTTTTTATCGGAGTTGGTCCGAGTTAATTTTGGTGATGCCGGTTTGTCATTAAACCAGATCAGCCGGGAAAAACGTCTGGATGAAATGGAGTTTTACTATCAGGTCCCAGCCATTCCTGAACGCCCTTTACGTGAAGCTTTTTATCCTGACCACTCAGGACAACTGCTTGAGCATGAAAATACCGACAGTTACCTGAAGGGCTTTATTGACTTGATTTTTCAATGGAATGATCAGTTCTATATAGTGGATTATAAGTCAAATTTTTTAGGCGACTCGTACGATGACTATCAGCAGCAGCATCTTGCACCGGTGATGGAACATGCCGGTTATGACCTGCAATACCGCATTTATACAATCGCCCTGCATAAATATCTGTCGTCCCGTTTGCCTGAATACGTCTACGATACCCATTTTGGAGGTGTTTATTATCTATTTTTGAGAGGTTTGAGCCCACTTTACGGGCCGGGGTGCGGTGTATATTTTGCCAGACCGGGCTGGCTGGAAATGGAACAGATAGCGCAACAGTTGAACATAGGTGGCAACCAATACTCATGAGGGTACAATCATTTAAATGAACACAGAACTCTTCCAACATTTTTATTCTTTTTTTAAACGGCTCGATCCCAAAGCAGGAGAAGAGGTTTGGGCTGGTGCTGCATTTACGGTTCAACTGAGTCAGGAGGGCCATTCATGTCTGCCATTAGCCGAATATGCCGGCAAAGTGCTTTTCGATGCTGACTTTGCTACCGGTATAGTGAATATGAAAATGCCGGAGCTAGATCAATGGAGAACGCAGTTTGAGACAAGTAGGCTTGTAGCCGGGCCCCATGGCCAAACAACCCCACTTGTTCTTGATGATGGTGATAATTTATACATGGCACGCAACTATGACTATGAAAGGAGACTGGCTGCTGAAATCATGCAGCGCACAGGCCTGAATGGACATTCTGTAGCTGAAGTAGCCAGTGCACTTCCTCTTATATTTGACAGTGTGCAAAGTGAAGAATTGGATTGGCAAAAGGTCGCGGTTGCAACGGCAGCGTTGAAAAAAATTTGTGTTATCTCCGGTGGGCCAGGGACTGGAAAAACCTATACGGTCGTTAAAATAATGACTCTTCTGCAGATGCTTGAGACCCGGAAAGTCCTTCGATTCGGACTGGTTGCACCAACAGGTAAAGCCGCCAGCCGCCTTCAAGAATCAATCCAGCAGAGTTTAGCGCAGCACCGCCCAGAAGGAAGGATCGGTCAGCTTGACAGTGCAATTGAGGCCAGTACAATTCATCGGCTTCTTGGCGTCAGAAGGCACTCTCACTACTTCTGGCATGATAAAAACAATCCTCTGGCTCTGGACGTACTTATCGTTGATGAAGTCTCGATGGTGGACCTGGCTATGATGGTCAAACTGTTGGAAGCCATGCCTCTATCCGGCAGGGTGATTCTGTTGGGTGATAAAGACCAGTTGTCTTCGGTAGAGTCCGGACGGGTCCTGGCTGATATTTGTGAAGGGGCCGGAAACTGCTTTTCGGCTTTCTTTGCGGATAAACTGGCAGACGCCGGGGCCGTGTCGGTCGGCAGTCTCACCGTTGATGACGGTACCCCTTCCATACAGGATTGTCTGGTTTTTCTGGAAAAATCCTTTCGTTTTGCCCAAGAAAGTCCTATTGGTCGATTGGCCCAGGCTGTCCTGCAGGGCAGGGCCGATGAGGCCGGGCAATGTCTGGAGGAAGAAAACACAGCTGTTGCGCTGGACAATTTTAGTGAAAGAAAGAATATGCTTGCCACTAAAATCAGTACAGGCTACTCCGCCTATCTCAGTCAAAAAGACCCGGCAATGGCCTTGGATCGTTTAAAAAATTTTCGGGTCTTATGCGCCCATCGTCATGGTGTTTCTGGGGTGGCCCAGGTGAATCGCTGGGTGGAGAGTGTGCTTTTTAGAGAAAATAAAATTGAAAAGCAGGGAGAGTGGTATGGCGGTCGGCCAGTGATGATTACCGGAAATCATTATTCCATGGAACTGTATAACGGAGATATTGGTTTAGCATTCTATGATGAAACAGGAAGATTACGGATATGGTTTGAAACCGGCGACGGTCGGGTCCGTTCTTTCTCGCCTTCCCGCATACCTGCCCATGAAACTGCTTATGCCATGACCGTTCATAAAAGTCAGGGGTCTGAGTTTGACCATGTAGTGCTGATCCTTCCTGAACAACCATCGCGTCTGATTACCAGAGAACTTCTGTATACTGCCATTACCAGAGCAAAAAAGATTTTTGAACTGTGGGGAAGCAAGGCTGTGTTTGAAGAGGGTGTGAGAACGGTCACACAACGAAGCACAGGTCTTGCAGAAAAAATATTTGATCAGCGCAGAGCATCTGCGATGTGTGACGTAGAGGAAAATGATAGGCCAGGGTCATAGCTTTGAATGTGTATGTTATGGCCCCGGCTACAGGTCAGTTGCTTATGATTTTACGTTTACAGTGCTTCGCTGCTCACTTTGCATTTGCAGCAGAGCCTTTACCTGGGACATGGTCAGAAAATTTCTCTTGATTGCGACCTCACCAAACTTTTTATGATCACACTCCTGACAGAACAGAATCTGTTTAAGCTCCTTTGGAGTAATCCAGTTGTTGATCAGGGCCAGCTGACCGATATCAGTTACCTTATAGGTATTCTTTGCGGCAACGTTCTCCGGGACTGTTTCCTCTGATTTTTCCTTTTCCTCTTCAGTGGAGAAGAACTCCCTTTTTACGTTAATCATCCAAGCAGGGATGGATATCGCGAAGAGGACGACTCCGGCAATAAGCATTCTTTCAACCATGAAGCCCTCAGACGTGATGCCAAACGGGTATGCCAGCAACGCGATGTAAAAAAAAGACAAACCTATACAGGTTGCTGTTTTCAATGTTCCACTTTGCCTTTGTGACTTTTTTAATGTTTTCATGGCTATCCTCCCTTCTATGAATTTGGGCTTTCCCTTTTAAGGTATGTTTACTGCCCTCATCAGGGTATATGCCCTTCTCTATGCTTAATATTTAATGCACTCTTTATGCCACTCAAAAAGAAAATAACGGCTGTAAGGTCTTGCTGTCATAGAAAGTATTGTCAGTGGATTATCAGAACCTGGGGTATTTGGTGCCTGCCGGTTTTTTTCTTGTTCTAAAGGAATAAATTTTGCTAAGGTTATTAGAGAAATCAACTAATTTCAGTGGCCGAGCAAGACATTACTGGAATAAAAATGGATCAAAATGACAGTAATATAAATAAACGGATCCTCGATTCAATTGCGGAAGGGGTGTTCACTGTCGACCGCGAGATGAATATCAAATTTTTCAACAGTTCTGCTGAACGAATCACCGGAGTGCCCCGGGAGAAGGCCATAGGCAGAAAATGCTTTGATGTGCTGAAGTCAAACGTTTGTCATAGCGCCTGTGCCATCCAGAAATCACTGAAAACGGGTGAAGACGTCTTAGATCTGAAGGTGGAGATCGTCAATAGTAAAGGCCGTAAATTGCCGGTCAGTATAAGCACTTCAGTGCTTAAAAATGACGATGGTGAGATTATTGGCGGGGTTGAAACCTTAAAAGATATTTCTGCCATTGAGACCCTGCGAAAGGAAATATTAAAAGGCTATGCGCTGGAAGATATCATCAGTAAGAATTATAAAATTCAGCAGATATTAACAACCCTGCCTGATATTGCGGAAAGCGGCAGCACTGTATTGATTGAAGGGCCCAGTGGTACGGGAAAAGAACTCTTTGCGCGTTCTGTTCACATATTGAGCAAGAGAAAGGGGAATTTTGTAGCGCTCAACTGTGCCGCTTTGCCGGACACCTTGCTTGAATCTGAACTTTTTGGCTATAAGCAGGGGGCTTTCACCGGGGCCAAAGGAGACAAAAAGGGGCGTTTTGCCCTTGCTGAAAATGGCACAATTTTTCTCGATGAAATAGGTGATATCTCTCCCGCCTTACAACTTAGACTACTGCGGGTATTGCAGGAAAAAGTGTATGAGCCTCTGGGGGGGATCGCCCCTGTCAAGACCAATGCCCGGGTGGTGGCCGCAACCAATAAGAAGCTTAAAAAACTCGTGGCCCAGGGCGAGTTTCGGGATGATCTCTTCTTCCGTCTCAACGTCATTAAAATAGCTCTTCCTACTCTTGCTCAGCGAAAGGAAGATATTCCCCTGCTCGTAGACCATTTTATTGAGAAGTTTAATCATTTAAAGCAAAAAAAGATTGTAGCTGTTTCACCTGCTGTATTGAATGCCTTTATGTCGTATGAGTTTCCCGGCAACATACGTGAGTTGGAAAATATTATCGAATTTTGCTTCGTCCTTTGTCATGGCGACCAGATAGAAATGGAGCATCTCCCCTTGGAATTTCTTGATTCAATGGCGGAAAAGAGACCGCTCAATCCGGTCGAGACGACCCTCTCTCCATTGGCTAATCATGAAGGAAAGGTCATTCTAGACACACTGCAGAAGTTTCATGGGAACAGAGAGGAGACCGCCAGATACCTTGACATTTCAACAACGACCCTCTGGCGAAAAATGAAGAAATATCACATAGGATTCCCGGTTCGCCGAAAACGGCCAGAGTAAGTTGAATACCGTATTTCTTTTCCACTTAAACAGCAGCAATCTGATTGCATTTTTGCAGAGTATTAACTGGCTATAATGCAGAAATGAAAGATAAGTGCGTTTATCCTTGTATGATTTTTCTGGCGATAAGAGCTATGGCAATAATGATAATTAGACCCAGAATCTTTTCCATGGTTCTAGGTTTAAAATACGATGCACCTAAGTGTGATCCCAGCATTCCGCCCATTATGACTGAGAGGATGACTGGCAGGTAACTGATATCAATGGCAGTATACTGAATCCTGGCCAGTATGCCGGACAGGGAGTTAACCCATATAAATGCCGATCCGCAGGCCGCTGCCTCTTTAACGTTTCCCAGCCCAAATATCAAGATAAACGGCACCAGAAATATGCCGCCGCCTAAACCTGTAACTCCCGCAATGGTCCCAAGAATTGCGCCCAGCACGAGTGAGAGTATAAACTGCTGAATTCGAGACACCTTTAAGTCGAAGGTGGAATTTTTAAAAAAATATATGCGAATGGCAACCAGAACGAGACAGATAAGCAGGATTTTCCAGAAGGTGTCTTTGGATAATTGCAGAGTGCCGCTGAGGTAGGAAAAAGGGACTGAAGCGAGTAGAAAGGGAATGAACAGACGCAGTCGTAAATGTCGGTTCTTTATATAATTAAAATTGCCGACCGAGGTAACGAACAGATTCAGGGTAAGGGTGATTGTCGGGATGGCAAGATAATTAATATTAAAAATTGCCAGAATAGCTGTGTATGATGAGCCGCCGCCTAGGCCCACAGAGGAATATAAAAAAGCGACCAAAAAGAAAATTATGGACAGAACTAATGGAGAGGGGGAGAGAAGATCCATGGGCAATTCGCCAGCCGCTCAAGGTTCATCGTTTAAAAAAGCAGCTTTTATATACTCTCTATTAAGTCTGGCGATATGTCTGATGGAGATATTTTTGGGACAGGTTGCTTCACATTCACGTTCATTGCTGCAATTGCCAAAGCCAAGCAGATCCATGGTAGTAAGCATGCTAAGAGCCCTTTGAGCTCTTTCCGGCTGTCCCTGGGGCAACAGGGCGAGCTGTGATACTTTTGCGCTGACAAAGAGCATGGCAGAGGCGTTAGGGCATGAGGCGACACAGGCGCCGCAACCAATACAGGCAGAGGCATCTAAGGCCTGATCGGCTGTCTGCTGGGAAATAGGAAAAGCGTTGCCGTCAGGGGCGCCGCCTGTATTGACCGAGACATAACCGCCAGAGGCAATAAGGGTATCAAAGGTGCTGCGATCGACAATCAGATCTTTAACCAGTTTGAAGGCGCGAGCCCTAAAAGGTTCGATAACTATGGTATCGCCATCATTGAAATGGCGCATGTGGAGCTGACAGAGTGTGGTTTCTTTTTCAAAGCCATGTGCATGGCCATTGACGACGGCGCCGCACATGCCGCAAATACCTTCACGGCAATCATGGTCGAAGGCCACTGGCTCGTGGCCACCCAGTGTGAGCCGTTCATTAAGAACATCAATCATTTCCAAAAAAGACATATGTGAAGAAACCGGTCCGGACTCATAATCAACCAGTTTCCCATGTGAATCGGGCCCTTGCTGTCGCCAGATTTTTAAATGTAAATGAATTGTACTCATTTGTAACTCCTCTGACTTGGCGTTACGTTCTCAAAGTACAGTTGTTCTTTGTATAATTTTGGTGGCGCATCATCATTATACTTCCAGACCGAAACATGACTGTATTGATCGTCGTCACGTTTGGCCTCGTGTTCAGCTGTCTGGCTCTCCTCACGAAGATGACAGCCGCAAGACTCCTCGCGGTCAAGGGCATCTGTCGCCATTAACTCGGCAAATTCTAGAAAATCGGCGACCCGTCCGGCACGTTCGAGGGATTGATTCAGCGAAGCCCCACTTCCGGGAATAGCGACATTGTTCCAGAAATCTGCTCGTATCTCAGGGATTTTCTGCAATGCTTTTTTGAGTCCCGCGTCGTTTCTGGCCATACCGCAGTTATTCCAGAGAACCAGCCCCAACTCGCGGTGAAAGGTATCAACCGTTTTATTGCCTTGAATGGCAAGTAACTTCTGGGTCGTATTCTGGATAATCGCCACACTTTCCTTGAAAGCCACATGATTTGTGTCATTTTGACCAGGGGAACAATCCGCCAGATAATTAGCAATAGTTGACGGCAGGACAAAATAACCATCGGCCAGCCCCTGCATCAAGGCACTGGCTCCCAGACGGTTTGCGCCATGGTCAGAGAAGTTGGCCTCTCCCAGGACAAAAAGGCCGGGCAGAGTACTCATAAGATTATAATCAACCCAGAGTCCTCCCATGGTATAATGCACCGCCGGATAAATCTGCATCGGTGTGTTGACTGGGTTCACACCGGTAATCTTTTCATACATTGAAAAGAGATTGCCGTATTTTTTGAGTATTGTCGTTAGACCGTCACGCTGGATGGCATCGGTGAAATCGAGATAGACAGCAAGACCGGTTTCCCCGACACCCTTGCCAAGGTCACACTGTTCTTTAGCGTTTCTGGAGGCAACGTCCCTTGGTACCAGGTTGCCGAAACTTGGATATTTTTCTTCGAGATAATAGTCCCGGTCCGACTCCGGAATGTCCGATGGAGCGCGTTTGTCGTCAGCGTTTTTCGGCACCCAGACCCGACCGTCATTACGCAGGCTTTCACTCATTAAGGTGAGCTTTGACTGATAGCTGCCATGGACAGGAATACAGGTGGGATGGATCTGCACAAAACAGGGATTGGCAAAAGCGGCGCCGCGTTTATAAGCACGCCAGCTAGCAGTTACATTGGAGGCCATGGCGTTTGTTGACAGGAAATAGACGTTGCCGTAGCCTCCTGAGGCGAGAACGACTGCGTCGGCGCTGTGACACTCAATCTCTCCCGAAATCAGGTTGCGGCTCACAACCCCCTTTGCGTGGCCGTTGATGACAACGATATCCAGAATTTCTGTACGGGGGATTATGGAAACTTGCCCTGTATTGACCTGGCGCATTAAGGCACTGTAGGCCCCCAAAAGCAGTTGCTGGCCGGTTTGGCCGCGGGCATAAAAAGTTCGAGACACCTGTGAGCCGCCAAAGGATCGGTTGGCAAGCTGACCACCATATTCACGGGCAAATGGAATCCCCTGAGCTACACATTGATCAATAATGGCATTGCTGATCTGGGCCAGTCTGTAAACATTTGCTTCCCGGGACCTGAAGTCGCCGCCTTTGATCGTATCATAAAAAAGTCGCTGAATTGAATCACCATCATTGGGGTAATTTTTGGCAGCGTTAATACCACCTTGAGCTGCGATGCTATGTGCCCGTCTGGGGCTGTCCTGGATACAGAAGGCTTTAACGTTGTAACCAAGTTCAGCTAAACTGGCTGATGCTGAGGCGCCGGCAAGACCTGTGCCGACGACAATGATGGAGTATTTTCGTTTGTTGGCGGGATTGACAAGCCTACTTGAAAAACGGTGGTTGTCCCATTTTTCAGCTAAAGGTCCGTCCGGGATATTTGCATTAAGGTCCATAAAAATGAATAAAAGCCTTTAAAGAAGAAAGTTAGTGAATAAAAAGGTGGCTACCGGGATTGCTATATAGAACGCAGCGCCAAGGATACTGACAATAATTGCGCCCTGACGCAAAAAATTATTGTAACGGGGATGGTTAACACCCAGAGATTGAAAGAGACTCCAGAATCCGTGGCTTGTATGAATTGCAATGGCCAGTAGTGAGACAATATAGTAGAGGCATGTGGCCGGGTTGCGTAAATTGTTGCGGAGCGTGTCGGCAACTGAGATTGAAGGATCGGCGAAATGAAAACCTTTCAGATGCAGGATGATGAAAATGAAAATCAATACACCAGTGTATGGCATTGTGTGAGAGGCGAACGTTCTGCCGCCGCTGGACCGGTTAATGGTATAACGATCTGGACGTGCTTGCAGATTTTCGAAATAAAGACGTAGAGCAGTGTAAACATGCAAGGCAAATAGGGTGATCAGGCCGGTTTCTAATATGTGAATGATGGGGCCCAGCGAATGAAGATGGCTGGCATAGGAAATAAAGACCTTCCTGCCGAGAAAAGCAGTAGCGTTGCCGACAAGATGAACCAGAAGAAAACCGCCCAGTAAAAAACCTGTAACGGACATGACAAGCTTTTTGCCAATCGATGAGCTAAAAAAACGTGATATTTTCATGCCGTATTCATCTTCGCTGAAGAGTTCAATTTTCTCTAGCCTGGGGAATATACAGACTAGGTATATTTACTGTTTAGCCGAAATTTTTAAAAAGATCATTTCCTTTATTGTCGCAGAGAATAAAAGCGGGGAAATTGGTGACCCTGATTTTGCGAATTGCCTCCATGCCGAGTTCATCAAAGTCGATTGTTTCTACGGCAATAATGTTTTCTTTTGCTAAAATTGCCGCTGCCCCTCCGATAGAACCAAGGTAGAAGCCCCCGTGCTTCTTACAGGCTTGAGTCACGGACTCAGAACGATTTCCTTTTGCCAGCATAATGAGCGAGCCGCCTAATGATTGAAATTTGTCGACATACACATCCATGCGCCCGGCCGTTGTTGGGCCAAAGCTGCCGGAAACCAGTCCTTCCGGAGTTTTTGCCGGACCCGCGTAATATATTGGGTGTCTTTTGAAGTAATCGGGCATTGGTTTACCGCTGTTTATCAAGTCATTTATTTTTGCGTGGGCTATATCCCGGGCGACCACCACCGTGCCATGTAAGTGCAAGAGTGCGCCGACAGGGTGCTGGTTAAGGTCGGCAAGGATTTGGGACATCGGCTGGTCTAAATCGATGTTAATGGGAGATTTGCCCTGATCGGCGAGTTTTCTAATGTACTGATCGGGATCTCTTTCGAGTTCTTCCAAAAAGATACCTTCGCTGGTAATTTTAGCCTTGATGTTTCTGTCGGCACTGCAGCTGACAGCCAGGCCAACAGGATTGGAGGCAGCATGGCGGGGCAACCTGATTACACGGACGTCATGAGCGAGATATTTGCCGCCAAATTGGGCGCCTATTCCGGTTTGCTGGGCAATTTCCATGATTTTGTTTTCCCACTCAAGGTCCCGAAAGGCTCTGCCCGTAGGGTCCCCGGCTGTTGGCAAAGAATCGTAGTAACCTGTTGATGCAAGTTTTACAGCTTTGAGGTTTGCTTCTGCAGACAGGCCTCCGATCACCAGGGCAATGTGATAAGGTGGACAGGCCGCTGTGCCGAGAGTAGGCAGTTTCTCTTTACAAAAGGCAAGTAAGTTTTCGTTGTTGAGTAGCGACTTTGTCTCCTGATAGAGGAATGTCTTGTTGGCAGAGCCACCGCCTTTGGCAATGAATATAAAGTTATATTCGCTACCCTGACAGGCATAAATATCAATTTGAGCAGGAAGATTGCAGTTGGTGTTTTGCTCTTCGAACATAGAAAGAGGAGCCATTTGAGAATACCTGAGATACTTTGTGGTATAGGTGTCGTACACCCCTTGAGACAGGAATTCTTTGTCATCGGAGAAAGTCCAGACCTGTTCGCCCTTATGGCCGATAATAATGGCAGTTCCAGTATCCTGGCAGCTTGGCAGGAGTTCACAAGCAGCCTCACAGGCATTCGTGAGAAGGGTTGTGGCAACATACCGATCATTGTCAGATGCGTCAGGGTTATCAAGAATTAGGGCTAATTGGTCAAGGTGACTTTTTCTCAAAAAAAATGAAACATCATTGAACGCGCATTTGGTGAGCAGACGCAGTCCATCAGGTGCAACTTTTATAATCTCTCTGCCGTCAACGATGCAGGTCGTGACATGTTCTGTGGTCAATAATCGGTACGATGTATGATCTTGATCAAGTTGAAATAACGGGGAATATTTAAATGACATTGTGTCCACCATAAAATAGTATTAGCCACACTCTACCAAAAACGGTTTTTAAAACCGTGCCCGAAAATTATATGTCAGCCGAGAAAAGTAATGAGCAAGGCACCTATAAACATTAAAAAAGCTGCCGGTCCACGAAACTTGAAATGTTCCTCTTTAAAGAAAAGCCAGCCCAAGACAACACTAAACAAAATACTACTCCGTTTAATAGAAATCATATACGCCGCATTTGTACCTATTATTGCCAAACAATGAAACATAATATGCACAAAGAATAACGATCCAAGCCAGATTCCTGCGTTTGTATGTTGCAAAATTCTTGGAACAGTCACTTTGGAACAGAGAAGAATTCCACAAAGAATAGAAACGTTGCAGACCAGAAAAAAGAAATAACCAAAAAAAAGTGGCGATGAATGGACAATCGCCTTTTTCCCGACAACCCCCGCAATGGAAAAAAGAAAGGCGACAATGAACATGAGAAGCGAGCCTTTTTCGGTGTAAATTGCAATTATAGGTTTTAAATAACCTTTTTGGGCTTTGTTGAAATTAAGCAGATAACTGCTCAAAACAATCAGTATGATGCCACAAAATCCATAGATATTGACATGTTCATTTAAGACCAGAGCGCCTGTCAGGATGACAAACACTGGTGTAAATGAAAGAAGTGGTACGGTTAAAGATAATGGCGCCAGAGTCAGAGCGATAACATACAATAAATATGAAAAACAATTGAAAGGAAAAGCAATAACAAAATTCCACCAAAATACATCGTCCAGTGGTGGAACCTGGGTGAAATAGAGGCCAAATAAAAAGAAAGGAATTGACCAGAAAAGTTCAATGGCCGCTATCTCCATAGCACTATGTTTTGCAGAGAGTTTTTTTACTGAAACGTCCCTGCCGGCAACAGCCACCGCAGTCAATATTGCTAAAAGAAACCAATGCATCGATAAAATGTAGTTGTCTATTCTATATTATTGGGTAATTTAGACAGTCAGCATGCAACAGTAACAGAAAAAGGGGATGATGCTAGCCGTTTCGTTTATCTCCCTACACTACTACGCTGGAACCGTAGAGTGTTTTCTTGTGGTTTATCCGGACTGCTTTTAATTGTAAACGTTTTACTCCTTCGCAAGTATAAAATACAGGTGGAAATAGTATGAGTGTTAGAAATATAATTTTGGCAGATGATCATGTACTCATTCGTCGTGGGTTAAAGAAAATCATTGACGGTGACCCAACACTAAAAGTTATCGGTGATGTCAATGACGGACTTGAGTTGTTAACCATGCTGCAAAAATGTTGTCCAGATCTTATTCTGCTGGACATTTCAATGCCTAATCTTCGCGGGATTGAGGCGATTAAAGAAGCGAAAAAATTATGTCCTGGTGTCAAAGTGCTTATTCTCACAATGCACAGCAGTAAGGACTTTCTTTATAGTGCTTTGGCCAGCGGAGCTTCTGGCTACGCATTAAAAGAGGATACGGATGTTGAATTATTGATTGCCATCAATAAATGCCTGGATGGTGAGGTCTATATTTCTCCCGTTCTGGCGGAGGGGCTTTCTCAGAAAGAAATTACAAGCCTGAGGACCGGGAAACAAGATGCGCTTGATGAAGATTTAACTTCCAGGGAAAAACAGGTCCTGATAATGGTTGCAGAGGGCAAAAAAAGCAAGGATATAGCAGAATTACTCTTGATCAGTATTCGAACTGTTGAGCACCATCGGGCAAACATCATGAAAAAGACCCAGAGGAAAAATACTGCTGAATTGATCAAATATGCCATTCAAAAAGGTTACATTTTAGCTCCAAGCTGATTTACGGTGGCGATACCAACTTCTCCAAAGAAATTCCCGATTCTGTTCTGCCACGGTAAAGGACGGGAAGCCTTCTCTTTTCAATTTCTAGCCGAAAAACTTGCCCTGTTTTCGGCAAATAATATAGCTGCCGTCATTCTTGAAGTGAACACTGATCCAACAACGGGCACCTATGTAGTCACGCACTCTGCTTTCAGACAGGTCTGTCCGGAACAATCAGCTGTAGTCGACGGGCTGAAAAAGTTGAAAAAGGGGATTGATGTCGGTTTTTCAAACATACTCTCTCTTTGCAGGTATGTTGATCTTGTTTTAGTTGTTGGCGCAAGCGATGGTGTTTTTCAAGAAGTTTCGTTAGGATTTTACCCGACTTATCTTGAGTGTCCACCTGAGAAACTCATCTCTTTCGCTGTTGCATTCCTGGAGCAATTGACTCATGAAACGCCATTGTTCGGGTGCATCCTTGTCGGTGGTAAAAGTTCACGAATGGGCCGACCGAAGCAGCTAATTTCGTATAAGGGCAAGACCTGGTTTGAATGTATATTTGACGAGCTTTCACATGTCTGCCGGGAGGTGATAGTTGCAGGTAAAGGCGCTCTTCCGCCGGGGCAGTGGCAGAGGGTTGCTGATGAGGTTTCTTGTCATGGGCCGCTTTCAGGCATGCTAGCTGCCATGAAGAGTAAGCCGGGGGCCAATTTCATTGTTTGTGCCTGTGATCTTCCTTACCTGAATGCTAAAGCGGTTCATTGGCTTCTGAATCAGGCAGAACCAGGGGCCTGGGCAATTTTGCCCCGTTCGGAAAAGCAGATCCTTGAACCCCTTTTTGCCTACTATGACCATAAGATGTACTCTGTTCTCCGAAACCTGGCCTTGGATGCACAGTATAAGCTTTTTAAAATTGCTGATCATTGTAAAAGCAAAATTGTTACTGTTCCTGAAGAAATAAGGGGTGCGTGGATAAATTGCAATACAAGCAGGGACATACCCGGTGAATAAACAGTATCGGATTATAGTTTGATAGAACGCGTTAAATTCAGTGGTAACCCAAAAAAAAGAAGAAGTCAGCTGGCACTCAACAGATAAATGATTATTACTAATTGAGTTTATGCAGCCTCAACAGCTATCTTTGATGGTCTCGTAAAAACACACTCGACATCCCCGTGCCACTCTGTAACTAGTTGATTTTACAAGGTGGCGCTGGATCTGTTGAGACCTTTCGTTTCCTGGCATTGCAGGTTAACTGCGATTTGTCATCTTCCCAAATAATGCAAACAGGAGTTTATACGATGAAAAGTATGAAAACAGTGATAGTTATTCTATCTGTCTTATTTATATTCAGTGCTTGTTCGAAGGATGAACACAAGCAGAACACTGCAATAAATTCTGGTCCGTCCGGGGCCCCTGTATCCGGCAGCCAGGCAGCTCCACAGCAAAAGGGGAAGATATCTGCCTCATATCCGCCCATTGCTGCCCAACAATTGATCCAGCAGCGACAAGACCTTCTGGTAGTTGATGTGCGCACGCCGCAAGAACTGAAAGAGGGGAGAATTGAGGGCTCGGTCCTGGTGGACTTCTGGGATATAATGCAAAGAAAACATCAGCTGCCCCGTAATAGGCCTTTGCTTCTTGTTTGTGCAGTTGGAGGGCGGAGTTATGCTGCCATGCAGGTATTATCCCAACAGGGGTATCCTGAAATTTATAATCTCAAGGGCGGCATTTACGACTGGAAGAAAGCAGGGCTGCCCTTGGTCTATCAGTAGCGGCTCTGGAAGCTCGCCTGTATATATCACGAGTTCAGTTGATTAAATTTCTTTTTCATAGTTGTTCATGAAATGTTTGGGCTAGTCTTCTTTGACCGCCAGCAGAGGTTCCAGCCACGCTAAACGCATGACCGGTATAAGGGCGCCGATCATACAGACGGCTATGCCGGTTAACAGGGCGCCGCTGCTGATAACTACATTCTGATAGGTAAATGCAGCTGTTGCTCCTAAACGTGTTAACAGATGAAAATTAGCCGCTAAATGATTGATCAGGTAATGCCCTAAGGCTATACCGGCCACTCCCCCAATTGAACTAATAATTGCCGCTTCTGTCAGGAACAACCGGACAATGTGTGAACGCTGGGCTCCAATAGCCCGTAATATACCAACTTCGCGGCGACGCTCATTTGCCATTGCTGTAAACGTCGACCAGGCCAGCAGAATCGAGAGCATGGCTGATATGGTAATGGTAATTGAAAAGATTCTAACTATGTCTCTTAAGGTTTGACGGATGCCGCCGCCGATGGTGCCTCGGGTCATTATGCCAACTTTGGGATTGATGGATTGAATCGTAACAGCGACTTTTTCCGGGTCAAAACCATCTTTTAATTTCAGAAAGATGATTGAAACCATACCGTCTTTGTAGTTTCCCTTGGCCTCCAAAGAGATATTCTTTAGGTCAGCAATACGCATAAAAATTCCATGGTCCAGACCTGTGTTGGTTTCTTCAAGATGCCCAACGACTTTAACGCCGGCCCCAAAAAGCCTGGCGGTCTGAATAAGACCTAAATAGTCATAGACATAGCTACCCACAAAAATTTCACCTTCATGAAGTACAGGGGCATCTTTCATCCAGGATTTTACCACAAAATCTGTTTGAGGGTCGAAGGCAACGACTTGTCCTTCCTCAATACTGCAGCATTCTGAGCCCAGAGTATTTAAATAGACCTGATACGTTGCTTGGGCAATTTCAGGAAGATCTTCGATTGACTCAAAAACAAAATGGTCCATATAAAAAGTTTTTTCTTTACTCTCTAAAATGAATTCTTCTGCAATACCAATCGCTTCAGGTGGTACAAGAACAATATCAGCGCCCAGCTTCTTAGTCGCAGCATCCAGGTCCTCTTCAACTGCTTTGTTGAAAAGTAGCGCGAAAACGAGCAAGGCAACCAGCATAGCGACCGCAAGAACAAGGACGAGGTTGCGAAATAATTTTCTAAAAACCCCTTTGAAGGCAATTTGGGTGATAGAGTATGAAACAGCGCTCATAACGTCGGGTTATTGATGAGTTAAGGTGTTGTAAAAAAAATCCGGGACACTCGGTAAAGCGTCCCGGTTCGATATAATTCAACCGATTGAAACTGTCTTACAAACTAAACTATAATCAGTGGAATTTGGCATCAAGACCACAGAGGACAGCATGTTCTTCTACACCCTCGGTCTGGTGACAGGCTGAACATACGGAAAGGCTTTTGCCAATGAATTTCTTTGCGGATACATCATAAAGTTTCAGCATGCCATCCATAATAAATTCATCCGGGCCTGGTTTGTCGGGATTCTCACAGTCTGGAAGAACTGCCTTAGACCGAGATGTGGCAATCACGTATTTAGAGTCAGGTGTAAATATTGCGTCATGGTTCTCTTCGAGAGTGCCCATTGGTTCATGGTCCAGAACCTCAAGAGTTTTGGCATCAATAAGCAACATCGCATTGCCGCCTGAGTTAGCTATCATGGAGCCATCCGGTGAGTAGTACTGTCGGAAACTCAAAAAACCGCCCGTACCTGTGGCCAAACCTCTGTTGGTAACTTTAACATTGCCTTTAATAGCTTCATCCATGTCAAGTTCGAGTAAATGCATTTTGCCGACAAGATCTCCATGATCAGTAGCGGCTTCGTTGATAGTAATAAGAAGCTTTTTGAAATCGGGAGAATTAGTGCCGTGATAGAATTTATAGGGTTTGCCGATATCCCCTTCAGTTCCTTCGAGCATAATTCTCTGTACGCGTTTCAGGTCAGATTTCTGGAAGACGTCTATATAGCCTTTGTTAGCCATGGATATTGGCAGAAAATAATCCTTGGTCTGGGCAGATGCACAGTAAAGTGATCCGATTTTTGTTGCTTCTTTTGGGAGGTCGACAATTACGTCACGAACGACATTGCCGGTTTTCAGGTCCGTCATTCCGACGTGAGCAACTTTTACATTTTCAAAGGTTTCACTGTGGTCGATCTTATACGTTGACCAATACATGGAATTATTATCTTCTGCATCAATCCGAGCATCATGAACAGGGTGTGTTTCGCGCGTGCCAATATCAATTTTGTCGAGTTTTTTGAGTCTTAGAGGAGCTTCCATGTGGGAGGTGTCAATCACCACTTCAGCTTTTGCAAAATGTCCGCCCATGCCGGCAACATAAAAAGTTGCCTCGTACTTTTCAGCAAATGCGCTTGAGCTGAACCCAAGCAAGCTTAAGGTGAATGTGCCCGCAACTACTGTACTCATTACTGCTTTCTTCGAGATTTTCATACTTTCCCCTTCTGAAACAATTAATATTTGGACGTGAGTCCTCTCCTAAGATTTGTGAAACAGTGCAAGATCATTCTCGCAGGCCTGTTCCACTCTGTAACAATTAAATAATTTTTAAGAAATAATAAACAACTATTTAATGATAATTGTTCAAATGTGCGACAAAGTAGTACCGGCAGGCTTACACAATTTAATTTTTTTAAGTAGAATAGGATGCCGATATATAAAAATGATAACTTTGTTACGTTAAAAAACGTAAATAAAATGATAAAAAGACTTCTATCATTTTTATTAACTTTTAAATATTAATAAATTGGAATATAAATTCTATTCGTTACTTAAACGAATACACCGACAAGGTAGTTAACAATGTTGATTGATTGCAATCACCTTACAAAAAAATACATTTCTGACGGAAAGGAATTAATCGCTGTTGATGATGCAACATTTACCATTAACAAGGGTGAATTTGTCGTTGTGCTAGGCCATTCAGGATCTGGTAAGACCACTCTCTTGAGTTTGATTGGCGGTTTGACAAATCCTGATATGGGTGATGTCATGATAGGTGGAGTACATAATTGGCAACAGTCAGATAAAGATCTCTCCAAAATGAGAAATACGATTATTGGGTTTATTTTTCAATTTGCCAGCTTGATACCAAGTCTGACAGTTATCGAAAATATGCTGCTTCCTTTAACGTTTGGCAGAGGCGGTTCTGTCAGTATGAATGAAGCGGAAGAACTTCTTGGTAAGATTGGTCTGTTAAATAAAAAAAATGTTTTTCCTGCCCAGCTCTCCGGAGGACAGCAAAGAAGAGTTGCTATTGCCCGCGCTTTTATGAATAATCCGGATATAATCTTAGCTGATGAGCCGACTGGAGACCTTGATGAGGAAACAGAAAGTGATATTCTGGCATTATTCAGGGAATATAATGCAAGGGGAACCACATTCGTTGTGGTGACTCATAATAGATTTTTAGGGCGGAGTCAAAATAATCCACGAGTAATGATAATGCGTAATGGCCTTGTTTCTGAAACCATTGACGACAAGGCTGTTGAATAATAAACATATGAAAATATTTTCACGAATCACCAGCAGTGAAACTTTTTGGGCTATAGCGTTACAACGTCTACTGCTTTTGTTTGCAGCCTGCATTCTTACTGTCGTTGCCGGGTGCGACTCTGGAAATAAGGGTGTCCTTCAGTTTGGTGAAAAAGCGCCATCATTTAGCAGTACAGATATGAATGGAACCTCCATTGATTTAGCTGAGTTACAGGGGGTTCCTGTTGTCCTGCGTTTTTTTGTTCCGAATTGTAAATATTGTCGGTCTGACACTAAAATTTTTAACGAATATTTTAAAAAATACTCAGGCAAGGGCCTCAAAATTATTTATATTAACACCGATAAGAATTTAGAAGAGGCCCAAAAATTTGTTAAAGAGTTAGATATAGTATTTCCTGTCATACTTGACCGTGATCAGGCAATAGCAGAGCTTTATCGAGTGAAAATAGTACCTCAGACAATTGTACTTGACCCTGATCATCTGATAATTGGCGCCATTCTTGGCGGAGTAAGTGAGGCTGAACTGGATGATTTGCTTTTGAAATTCCTCCAGTGAGCGCTGCCGCCAGACCTGTTCCGGAGAGAGATCGTTATGAAATGTAATTCAGCTACATACTTGATTTTATTTATTACCCTGTGTTTTGTTTTTTGTGTTCCGACGGTGCATGCGTTTGAAAAAGAAATACATGCAGATACCCGTTGTACTGTGTGTGGTATGTTTGTGTCGAAATACCCGGCATGGATTAGTAAAATAGTTCATAAGGATGGCAAGAAAGAGTATTTTGATGGGGTTAAAGATATGCTAGTCTACTATTTTAATCCTGAAAAATATGGTGCTGTTAAAGGTAATCCGATCGTAGAATTGCTTGTTCAGGACTATTACTCTCTAACGTCATTTGATGCCAAAAAGGCGTATTATGTGGTTGGAAGTGATGTTTATGGCCCTATGGGGCATGAATTCATCCCTTTTTCATCTTCTGAGGCTGCAGAGGCGTTTAATCATGACCATCACGGCAGAGAAATATTGACTTTTGATCGGATAACCTCAGAACTTGTCGAATCAATGCGATCCGGTACCCGCATGAAATAATCGACAGTTCGCCGGGGCACTGGACTTCGCTGAATAGCTATGAAATTGATAATGCGCCCATCAACTCTTTTCTTTTCATTATGTTTATTTTTGCTCATGGTCACAGGTGCATCTTTTTTCATAACGAGTGCTCTATACGATTCCCCCCAGAAAGATTTGTCGATTTCGCTGGTCGTAGCGGAATTCCACCTTACCGATCCATGTATTGCTACAGAAGCACGCTACACCCGAAATCCTTCAATCTCAGATACGATGGTGCCAGTTATGGATCATCCTGGTGCCTTTGAACATTTTCCTACCGGTTCTTTCTGGGCGCCCCCTCAGAAATGGCGCTAATATTGTGTTAAGTGAGCGACACGTTTATGTTAGAAAAGCAGCGTAACATCGTTGATTATGCATTGTCGTCAGTTTGGCGTAAAAAGGCCAAAACACTCGGGGTTATGGCGGTGTTTTCAGCCGTAATTTTCCTGATTGCCTCATTTCAAATGACTACCAAGGCCTTGACCGACATGTCACAAGCAAGCCTTCAGCATGCACCGGAAATTACAGTTCAAAAAATGACTGCCGGTCGACAGGAATCTATTCCTGTTGCATATATTGAAAAGCTGAACAGAATTTTTGGAATACGAAAAATTGTTCCAAGAGTCTGGGGCTACTATTTTGATGAGGCCAATGGCGCAAATTACACTATATTGGGCGTACCGCTAACCGAGAGCTCGGCATATCCACAACTGCCGATGACTCTTCAGGAGGGTCACCCCCCTGACAGGGGCGAGGTTCTGCTCGGCCAGGGGGTGGTCAAGTCGATGCAACTTGGCAAACGTCGAATTTTTTCACTGTTTAAGCCAGATCTGTCGCTTCAGCCTTTTTCCGTTGCCGGCCTGTTCAGTCCTGATACTGATTTTTTTACCTTTGATACAATTGCCATGAACATTGAGGACAGCAGGGCACTATTTGGAATTTCAGAGCAACTGGCAAGCGATTTATGCGTGTATGTCGCCAATGCCAGTGAAGTTGCAACAATCGCTAAAAAAATATCTGAGGCTTTACCTGATACTCGGATTGTAACACGCCAACAGGTTCAAAAAACCTATAGGGCAGTCTTTGGCTGGCGAAGTGGTTTTGGGTCAATCTGCATTCTTTCGGCCCTGGCTGCATTTGTAATTCTGGCTTGGGATAAGGCCTCCGGGCTTTCTCCTGAGGAGAAGAAAGAAATTGCCATTTTAAAAGTTATAGGCTGGCAGACAGCAGATGTTCTGACCCTTCGGTTCTGGGAAGCGGTAACAGTTTCGTCGTTGTCATTTTTAATTGGCTTTACCTGCGCCTATCTGCATGTCAGCTTTTTTTCGGCCGCACTATTTCGTCCCGTACTTGTCGGTTGGTCGGTTATGACTCCCACATTGCGCTTAGTGCCGCAATTGGCTTTGCCTGAAATTTTGCTGATTTTTTCTTTTACAGTTATTCCCTACATGGCGGCAACCGTTATTCCGTCTTGGCGATGTGCCGTTATTCCTCCTGATGCCGCAATTAACTAATATGTCTATTTGTTTCTCCAACTTCTTACGTACAAGCTTCCTACCACTAAATGAAGATGTCCGGTTGATTAACCGTCAGAAGAGCTTGGTTCAAAGGGTATTAGGGAAATTTCCGGAATATCCGGATCAGAGGTTTCTATGTCGCTGATTCAGCTTGAAAATGTAAATAAGATCTATAATCAGGGTCAGACGAATGAAGTCAAGGCCTTGCATGATGTTTCCTTGAATATCGAAGAGAATTCGATGAGCTGCTTGAAAGGGGCAAGTGGCTCCGGAAAGAGTACACTTCTTTCAATTATTGGTTGTGTTTTTCCCCCGTCAAGTGGGAAAGCCATTATTTCAGGAAAACAGCTGTCTCGTCTTCCTGATCGTTTTTTGACCCTGCATCGTCGCCAGACAATAGGTTTTATCTTTCAACAGTTTAATATTATTCCTGATTTAAAAGTAATTGAAAATGTTGAACTGCCCCTGCTTCCTCTTGGTGTTGCGCCCTCCAAACGTGCTGAAAAAGCAATGCAGCTGTTGGAACTTTTGAACATCTCACATCGAGCAAATTTTACGGCCCGGCAAGTTTCGGGCGGTGAACTGCAGCGTATAGCCATTGCCCGGGCGCTGGTTAATGACCCCCCGATAATTTTGGCTGATGAGCCGACAGCCCATTTAGACCGAGCCTTAAGTTATAATTTTATGGAGATTATGAACACTTTAAGGAATGGCGGTAAGACGATCATTTTAACCTCCCATGATCCACTTGTGTATGAACACCCAATCGTTGATTCAATTATTGGAGTAGAAGACGGCAGAATCCATGTTTCTTAATTCCTGGAGTATCGCCCTTAGCTTCTTGTCGCTGCTTGTTGTTTTGATTAGTGCGCTTGCGGCTAAAACGGCAATAAATGTCATTCGATATTGGGACCTGTCCAGTGATTCAAACCGGCAGATACGCTTGGAAAATGAAACATGGCTGGCATCTACACTTGTCCAATATGCTCTGGCATTTCAAATTCTGTCCTTACTGCTCTACGTGCTTGCAGCCGACCAGTTTAGTCAGTTCATCGCCGGCGCTATGTGCGCTACCGGTTCATTTACTGCCAACGGTTTTGGACTGCCGGCACTGGCGGTGAAGCTTATTGGTGTTTTCCTGTATGGTCTGTGGATTGTTGTAAATCAATTTGATATTTCTTCAGAAAATTATCCCCTCTTAAAGCGGAAGTATATTTTCCTCTTGTGTCTTATGCCGCTGCTTTTGGTGGATATTACTCTGCAAACTCTCTATATCGCCAACATTGAACCAGACATTATAACCTCTTGTTGTGCAGTTGTTTTCGGTGATAGCGGTCAATCTTCGTCAAACCTCCTCAGTGCTCAATCACAGCCATTAATTCTGACACTTTTTTATGGCTTGGCACTGATGCTGCTCTGTTTAAACGGTATTCAGTTAAAAATGAACCTCATGCCGCTGGTTCATATAACGGCCCTGTTTTGGATCTGTTTTTTACTGGTGTCCTTTCTGGCGATTACAACCGTGTTCTCGTCATATGTTTATTGTATGCCCTATCACCGCTGCCCATTTTGTATACTGAAAAAGGAATATCATTATATCGGGCTGTTTCAATACCTGACGCTTCTGCTCAGCGTTTTTTTCGGGGCTGGCGCCTCTCCGGTTTTATTAATAGTCAAAGCTCGTGAACTACAGGGCTCTGTTAACCGTTACATCCGGCTTTCAGTCGGTATCTCTTCGCTGCTTCTAGGCATATTTGTTGCACTAACTTCATACCACTTTGTTGTGTATCGATTCCTGGGAGGAGAGTAGTAAATACTTTTCCTTGAATTTACTTTTGGTTACGAGGTAGAATTATTTTGATGCATGTATGCATCAATGAGCGGAGAAACGACAGCTTAGCTAACGAATTTCATTTGAAGCTAAAGCTACTGCAAATAATAACCATAAAATTAATTTATTGAATGGGGCCCATATGAAAACTTTATTATCAAAGTTCATTGTTCTGGCAGTCGGTCTGTTTCTGACAAGTTGTCAACCGGTTCCAATGACACAATCAATCTGTCTGCAGCGTGCTCGTGTCCAGGGGGGGCAGGCGTTTGAGGAAACCAATGACAGAGCTGCAGAGAGGCTGGAGAAGCGTACTGCAGATGGACGGCATATTCAAAAAATTGAGAACCTCGTTGTTTTAGTTGATGATTCAGCACGCCTACTCCAATGTCAGGGCCCAGATCTTTTACGCCAACGAGCCTATGAGCTTATTGACAATATCAATGCAACATTAGTTGGGATACAGCTAAATAAAGTCATTCGAATTTTCGGTCCACATGTCGATCGAAACAGTTCTACTACCACAACCGTTTATGGCATGGCTGGGGATATTCAATCGTCTCACTTAAAACCAAGTGTCATGACAATTACACCTGACGACCCTATGCTTAACCCTTTGACCATGGCCTTAGAGGCGACCTATCATGAATTAAAAGGCATAAAAGGAAATACAGCTGTTTTACTCTTGAGTGACTTTGAGACACTTGATTCCGATGTCCATCCGACACTTGACATGATTTCGCAATATTATGGAGACCGCCTTTGTCTATACGGTATTTTTCTTGGAGATGACGTAAATCATGCGAAATTTTTAAACAGAATATTGGGAGTGAACCTTTGTGGATTTTTCAGTAAAGAAACAGCTCTTGCAGAACCGGCAATACTTGCCGATTTTTTAGAAAAAGTTGTCTATGATATTGCGCCTCTCCTCGAGCCAATGAAAAAGCCGGCGGTTGGGCCAGCTGAAGAATCTATTGTTGATAAAGCCGGGCCCCAAGTGACAGCAACGGCGAAAACTGAACCTGCTGAGATCAAAAAGCCGGAACTCTCCTATACAAAACTTAAAGTAGAAAAGGAATTGCGAATAGAACTTAGAGCAGAATTTGACCTCAACAAATTCGTAATCAAACCAGAATATGTTAAACGTCTTCAAGCGATTGCCGACTTTATGAAAAAATATAAAGACACGACGACCGCGATTGAAGGTCATACCTGTAATCTTGGCTCGGCTGAATACAATATGAAATTGTCACAACAGAGAGCAGATGCAGTAAAAAAATACTTAGTTGATAAGTTAGGAATAGAGAGTGACCGTATCGCGACAAGAGCTTACGGAGAAACAAGACCAATCGCTGATAACTCCACAGAAGAGGGCCGAAAACAAAATAGAAGGGCCGAGGCCGTAATAACGACTGTTGTTATCGAGGAGGTTGACGCTGATAAATAAAATGAAGATCCGGAAGCCAGCCCCGTACCGAAAACACTATGACCCCAAATATCGAAAAAATATTATTCTTTTCTTTTAGCCTTTTATCAAAGGCGTCTGCCAGAAAGAAAATCTATTCACGAAAAGCCCTTAAAGAAGGCCGTCAAGATCTAAGTCAATTACTCAGAACCATAGCCGAATCTGAATCAGTGCAGGCACGGAGGTTATTCAATTCCCTGCGAGGTCAAATTGATACTTCTGATCACTACATTTCTACGATATTTGAAAAAGAAATCGAAGAAATTATTCTAAAATATTCCGCAGACGTAAAACAGGTAGAAAAAGAAGATTATAAGACATTGACCCAGGTGTTGTCCCAACTTCGGGCAACCGAAAAAAGAACTATGTCTTTTTATTCTAAAGACGTAAATGATGTCAAATCCAGCAAGATCAAAAAGTATTTTGTGTGCCAATTCTGTGGGTATATAAGTACAGAGAAACCTCCTGATGTTTGTCCAATTTGTGGGGCCAATAAAAAAGGCTTCCGGGAAGTTTGCTGAGTGCATTTGCTCACAAAAGGGAGATTGCCCAACCAGCGGTCTTTATGGTTGTAATGGTCGATAAAGGGCTAGCCCGAATATTTCATGAACAATTAAGAAAAAAATTTAATTAGCTGAATTTATGGAGTTTTATCAGATTAGAACAACTAATTTTCTGGTTACAATTTGTGCTTGGCTTATAAAAACATGTTTTCATAATTATTCCCCCAGTGGGCGAGCCCAATTAGCGGCATTCACTGCGTTGCAGGCCATTTCCCGTATACATATATTGCGTAATGGCCTGCGTCTTGTGCCTCCTGCTAATTTAACTCGCGAAATACCCAGGCTAGGTATATAAAGAAATGGATATTGAACAAAAAATCAAAATATACGACTCAGAATTCCACCACCGAATGAAATGACAAATCTTGTTTTCGAAATTACCAGAGCAGTTGTCATATTAGTAATCTTTTGTGTGCTTTGGCATTACAGTGCCAGGGATAATCTTAAGAAGAACTCCGGTCTGTTTTGCATCCTTTTGGGATTTGGGTTTATTCTTTTCGGTGTCTTACTCGATATAACAGACAACTTCCCACAGCTTAACCAGTATTTCGTTGTAGGAGATACGATCATAGAAGCATTTTTGGAAAAAATTGTCGGATTTATGACAGGTTATGTGTTGGTGGCAATAGGACTCTGGAAATGGCTTCCTGATATTTTAGCACTCGAAAAAGCCCAGGTAGCTTTTCAAAACAGCGAAGCACGTTACAAAAGTCTAGTTGAGAACATTGGGGCAGGGATATCTCTGATCAGTCCAAATATGGAGATATTGTCGATTAATCGTCAGATGGAACTCTGGTTCCCCGGTATAAAGGCAGCACAGAAACCGATCTGCTACAAGGTATTTAATGATCCCCCAGGTGAAGATGTTTGTTGGTATTGTCCTGTAGTTGAAAGCTTGCATGATGGTTTGACCCATGAAGCTATTACGCATACACCAACCAATGAGGGAACAATATAATACTCCCCAAAAACTGGACCAGGGGTTAAGGTGGAAATCTTCCTAAAAAAGGAGGTAGCCACATGGTCCAAAAACGCAGGAAACATAGCCCTGCATTCAAAGCAAAAGTTTCGCTCGC
>Ga0102953_1000359_pt1 | contig 32652 bp, 32 predicted proteins | sample SalPon2A_C_D2_MG_FD_78509 | JGI IMG/M metagenome (GOLD analysis project Ga0102953, IMG submission 78509) | Soil microbial communities from South San Francisco under conditions of wetland restoration - Salt Pond MetaG R2A_C_D2_MG | ecosystem: Environmental > Terrestrial > Soil > Wetlands | place... | reverse complement strand
CGGTCATGGATCCTGCCCCGCTGACAATTTGAGGCGTATGGTCTTCAATGATATATTGGAGGGTATGTTCATGGGCGGAGGCCAGGATCATCTGGTCTGAGTATTGAGCCAGGGTGACGAGTTGCTTCCTGAGTTCGCGATATCGCTTATTCTGGAGGTCCTCAATGGAGGCGCCTGTGGTGCGGCGAAAAATATTGATTACAGAGCCCAGGATGGGAAGCGGGATGGGGATTTCCGCCGGGTAGATCTGCTGTTTCAGGGAGTACTGTCCATCGTGGGAGCCATAGCTGAACATGGGATGATGCAGTACTATCAGGGTAGTTTTGCTCCTGTTTTCCTTGATCAGCCCCTCCAGTTCTTCCATGAACTTCTCCCTGCTTTTGATCTCGCATTTATCGTTCATGGTTGGGTGCCTGTCCCAATTGGTCAGGTACCATTCGGTGTCGATGACTATCAGGGTTAGTTTTTCACCGATCTCTACTGTTTGCAGCGGACATCCGTCATCTGGCATAAAAACATCCTTGTCTCCAAGGGCATCCCTTATGTATTCCGCCTCCCTTTCCAGGCCTTTGGGCCCCTCATTATACCAGTCGTGGTTGCCCGGGATAAACAAGGGGCGACCCGGGAAGCCGGTTAGGGCCTGCAGCTGTGCATCGAGGTTGTTTTTGGCCTGCAGGTAAGCCTGTGTAGAATCCCCGGGGTCCGGGAGGCCGGCCGGGTAGATATTGTCTCCCAGGAAGATGGCCGTGCTATTGGAATCTGCCTTGGCCAGCCGGGCCTGAAAAGCCTTGAGGGCGGGGTTCATGGTTCCCTTGGGGGACAGGCCCGCATCGCCAATAAGGTAAAAGGTATGGGCCACCTCCTTCGCGGGTGGCCGGTCCGGGACTTGGCTATTACCGGTATATTTGGTCTTGTAGGTTGCACACCCAAGCAGCAGGGACGGCAGGCAAAGCAGCAAGAATTGTTTTTTCATCAACATTCCTATAGATACCAAAAATTCGTACTTTGGATTAAGCAATCTGAACTGCCATGTCGGACATACTCCAATCAACCGAAGATTTTGTCGTCAATTTCCTGATCCACCATCTGGATACCCGATTCCTTTACCACAACCTGCAACATACCCAACGGGTAGTTAAAAGTACTAAAGAATTGCTAGACCATTATCAACTAAATAGTAAGGAAGAGGAAACCGTTTTGCTGGCCGCCTGGTTGCACGATACCGGGTATACGAAGGGCAGCAAGGATCATGAGGAGAGCAGTTGTGCGATTGCCAGCGAGTTCCTGGGTACACAGGGATTTGGCAAAGATGAAACCCATAAAGTTTGTAACCTGATCATGGCTACCAAACAGGGATACGAACCTAAAAACCAGCTGGAAAAGATTATGCGCGATGCAGATGCTTCCCATATGGCCATGAAGAATTATATAGAAACCTCCGAATTGTTACGGGAAGAGCTCTCACTCCTTGGATTGGCCGAATATTCTGCCACTGAATGGCGCAATGAAAACATAAAACTGCTGCGCACAGGCCATCGGTTTTACACGGATTATGCCAAAAAGGAATGGCAGGAAGGAAAGGACAAAAACCTGCGCAAACTTATCAAGGCCAGGAGTTCCCGGAAGAGGATGGCGAAAAAGGAAGAATTGAAGGCCCGGTTCAAAAATGAGAGCCCGGAGAGAGGGATACAGACCATGTTCCGGGTGACTATGAGAAATCACCTGAAGTTAAGTGACATCGCAGACACCAAGGCGAATATACTCCTTTCGGTGAATGCAATTATTATTTCACTGGTATTGTCTAACCTGATCCCCAAACTGGATAACCCCTCCAACGACTACCTGATCTATCCCACGGCCATATTCCTGCTGTTCAGCATCTGTTCAATGGTCCTTTCCATCCTGGCCACACGGCCCAATATTACCAGCGGGCAATTCAGCAAGGAGGATGTAAACCAGAAAAAGGTAAACCTGCTTTTCTTCGGGAATTTTCATAAGATGAGCCTGCGCGATTATGAATGGGCCATTCAGGAACTCATCAAAGACAAGGATTATCTGTACGCCTCCCTGACTAAAGACCTTTATTTCCTTGGGATTGTATTGGACCGGAAATATAAACTCCTCCGCTGGACCTATGCCATCTTTATGATCGGGATGATCCTCTCTGTCATCGCTTTCTTCGTGGCCTTAAAATTCTTTGGGCCCGACAGGCTCCTGGACATACCTGCCTAGGTTTCAATCTCATCGATCAGGTCCTGGTAGGTGTAGGTTTTTTCGCTTTCCTCATGCCTGGCGTACAGAATTTCTGCGCGGATGGCCTTAAGGCCGGAAACACCCTGTAACCCCTCGAGTTCCACCACCTCAATCTGGTCCGTGAAATACCCTTTTGATTTCAGGTACCGGATATAACGGAGATATTCCAGCTCATCCTTCTTTTGTGAATACACGATGCAAAGTTTCCCGGTTTGGGTCAGGCGTTCCCTGGTTCCCTTGATGAACGACTTGTCGATGCGTTTTTTTATGACTTCGTATCGCGCATTGTAGGTGCCATCCACATCAAACCGCTTTTCGTCCATTCGAAACCGAATGGAAAGGGCTGTATTGTAAACCAGGATGAGGGAGGCCACATCCAGTTTCACCGGCAATTCTGGCTTCAGGTTATAATAGGCATTCTCCATTTCACACATCACTTGCAATTGCCACAGCCTCAAGTTGTTCAGGTATAGGGATTCAAACGGCATTTCTTCTGAGATGGAATCGCCTATATACATATTGTGTTCCACCCCGTCTGTCTTATACCGTTCAAAATAGTGCGGGAACATGCGTTGTGCCTCTACCTGCCTCTTGTCGATAACACTTGCCAGCCGTTTGTTGGTTTTCATCACGCTTTCGTCATAGTTCTTCCGGTGATCATAATACGATTCAGTGCCTGCGTCGATCTTGGATTCATAAGCCACAATCTCCCTGCTCAACAAGTGGTGTGACTTTTTCAGGTGTTTGAGCACCGGATTGATCTCCTCTTTCACAAAATCAAAGATGGCCTGCTCGCTGTTGGTATCCAGCATTTCCTTGATAGACTCCATATGCTTTTCCACCCGGAACATCAGTTCCTCATAAATAGGCAATTCGTAAATGTCCATCGCGGATTTTAGTACCTGGTTTATTTCGGAAAGCTGGATCAGAAGGTCTCGTTGAATGGCTGTGTTCCTGGCCCGGGAAGAGTCCCTTATATCAATCTGCCCGTACAGGGGATGCACGTCCCTGAAGACAATTTCCCGGAAACTGGGCTGCCGTCCCTCCAGATCGTCTATGATAAACCGCCTTGCTTCCTCCTCAAATTTCCAGAGGACAGAGGAATGTACCGTGGTGCATTCGTGTTGTATGATCGCATCGATCAGGTTAGCCTCTTCCATTTTGGACCGGATCACCGCCGAAATGATATAGGGCATCACATCCTGTAATTTGGTGGCATTGACCCCGTTGAGCGCACCACTCCTGGTGGAGACTATTTCCAGTATTCCCAATAATTTGCCATCCCTGGCAATGGGGGCAAAAATCGCGCTTTTGATACCCTGCTCGTACAGGGCCCGGTACGGGGGCTGGGATTCGGACTCCCGGTAATTTCTTTCCACATCGGGAATCACAAAGTAGTCCTTCTCAAGCAGCAATTTGTCATAACTATCCTTGCATAGTGCTTTCCCGCAATGTACTTCGTCCTTATCGCGAAGGATAAAGCTTTCTATCCCCTTGCCATAGACCCGTTCAAATTGATCGGCTTTGTAGTTATAGGTGACGAAGCCCACCTGGAGATCCCGAATTCTAAAAAAGGAGCGGAAGGTCTCCTGCAGGCCCGTCATAAAGGTATCACTGCCGCGCTTGTCATTGGCAATCAGTTCCGATTTGATCTCGGAAATTGCGAACTCCGAAGTAACATCAAACATATTGGCAATTACAAACCCCCTCATCACGAAACTTTCGGGCGGGATCTTTTCCATCCAAAGTTCAAGGCTATCCGGACTTTCCACCAAAGTGGCCACTTCCTCTTCCGATAATTCCTTTGACCGTTCCGTGGGCAGGATTTCCATGAATTCGGCATTGTACAATATCCTGTACTGGTGCATGACGCCCTGGGCGTCCGGGATATCGTAGTACATCGGGCGGCTGAAATCGAGGTCCACTTTGTAGTAAAATTTAAGGATGACCGCGGCGGCGCCAATGTAGTCTACCCCTTTGTCCTGGTTGCGGACTTCCGGTTTAAAGGAAGGCCCTGCATCTTGCAGGATCTTTTGAAACCGGCCCGATTTTTTGAAGATCAGGTCCCCGTACGGGAGGGTTGCCGACTTGATTTCATTTCGGCTGAGCAAGGGAGAAAAGGCATCCTGCAAAAGAATGTCGATTATATCCTTATGCTTGTCCAGCAAGCTGCTATCCGTAAACCCTTCCCTAAGTACCGGGAAAGGAGCCTGGGCCTCCAGGACACTCTTTGCGCGTTCCGCAAGGAGAGGATCGTCGCTTGCGGCCAACTTCTCATATTGCTTGAGCAGGGAATTGAAGCTTATGAGGTATTGAAACGGCAAATGTTTGCTTGTGCTGTCCATCGGGCCTGTCAGTCTGAATGACAAGGCTAAAATTACAAAAGATTCCCCATATTTATACGTTGAGCCTGTTCCTCTGCATCGTACTTTTTCAGATATTTAGACAAATTTAACCCATGTCCTACTCCACCCGTCTCAGCAGGGCTTACCTGGGGGCGAAACGAATTCCTTTTGACGACAGCTCCAAAATCATCCTTTTCAGTGATTGCCACAGGGGGGATAACAGTTTTGCCGATGAATTCGCAAACAACCGGAACATCTACTTCCATGCCCTGCAACACTACTACCGGAATGGATTCCGGTATTGCGAATTAGGCGATGGGGACGAACTCTGGGAAAATATCTTCTTCGAACCCATTTTCGAGGCCCATAAAAACATCTACCTTCTCCTGAGGCAATACCACTTAGAAAACAGGCTTCACATGATATGGGGAAACCATGACATGGTGTACAAGTACCCGGACTACGTGGAAAAAACGCTCAGTTATTATTTTGATCCGATAGATTCCTGTAAAAAAGAGTTGTTCAGAGAAATACAATATCATGAGGCGCTGATCCTGCAACATGACGAAACCGGACAGGAAATTTTTCTTACCCACGGGCATCAGGCCGATTGGTGGAATTATGTCTTATGGAGGTGGGGAAGGTTTCTCGTGAGGGTGCTGTGGAAACCGCTTCAGGTGTGGGGCATAGCCGATCCTACCAGTCCGGCCCGGAATTATAAAGAGCTGATCAGGATTGAAAGGCGATTAAAACGGTGGCTGCTACAAAATAACCGGTTGCTTACGATAGTTGGGCACACCCACCGCCCCCGATTTCCCGAACCTGATGAGATCCCGCTTTTTAATGACGGGAGTTGCGTACATCCCAGGAGCATTACGGGGATTGAGATCGAAAATGGAGGCATAGCCCTGGTCAAATGGCAGATCGCCACCAAGGATGACGGAACCTTGCAGGTGGTCCGTGTTTTGCTGGAAGGGCCCCAAAGGCTCAAAGCCTACCTTCGGGAGGAGCGCACATAAAAGAAGGGCCGCCATACTGGCCGCCCTTTAAATTTTGTGCATTCGGGAAAAGGACTAATTGTCGTCTGTGTGATCATCAATTTCATCCTTCACTTCTTCAGCACCTTCCTTAACGTCATCGCCTACGTCTTCGGCACCCTCTTTTACTTCTTCTATCCCGTCCTCCATTTTTTCTTTGGCCGATTTATCGTCACGGCATCCCGTAAAGGTGTTCGAGAGGGCAAAAAATAAGAGGACTATATAGGTGTAGTTTTTCATAATTCTTTGTGTTTAGATGTATTTACTTGAGTTTGTATTAGTTTATAACGATTTTCTTCTTCCGAAGATCAGGGAGAGTACAAACAATACCAAAAAGATAAAAAATAGGATTTTGGCAATACTTGCCGCTCCGGCTGCAATCCCGCCAAAGCCAAAAATAGCTGCGACAATGGCAAGAACTACAAAAATTAGTGTCCAACGTAACATGGTTATTCGAATTAAAGGTTATTAATTATTTTCCCGGGGGAATTATACCGCAATATACCACTCCTGATGGTCGTCCCTTGTTCCTAAAAAGCTGATTATTAACGCATATACCGGTATCTTGGGGCGATCCTTTCAGGCAGAAGTCAGCGTTGGAGAGAATAGGAGATGCGGGCCGTATGGGTAGTGGTTCAGGTAATCGGGAGATCCCCGTAATCTACCCGTTGAAGGATTTTGGAACGGCCCCGGGGATTCTTATAAAATTCCTTGGTTATCGGATAGGCCGAAAGGGCGTGTTCTTTTGAATGGCTGACATACCGGATGACCTCTTCACGGTCGTTTTCGGGATCGAGCCACTTTTGCCGGAACGCCGGGTCTACCAGCAGCGGCATCCCACGATCTATATTCTGTATCCTGCCTATATAGGAATTGGCGTCCACAATGATCAGGGCACAGGTGATAAACCCGTCTTCGAGTTGGTTGTATACCCCTCCCAGACAAATTGGAGCCCCGGAGGCAGCGTGAACGTAAAACGGAAAAATATCCCCTTTGTGAAGGTAGAAGGTAAAAAAGCCGGAGGCGATGATCAGGCAACGCCTTTTCTGAAACCCCCTGGAATACCATAAATCCCTGCGCAGGCGTTCCCTGCTTAAATTGAGGGTATTCAAGGCGTTTTGGAACAAATCCCAATCTTCCTGATAGTTCTCAGGCAGCAGGCCCCATATGGCAAAATTAACAACCCGCCTATCTGCTCCCGTGACCACCGGAACTATAGATTCCTTGAGCCCGTTGATAATAGGCCGGGGTTCGTATAAGGTCGGGTATTTAAAGGGAACGCCCAACTCCTTTTCAATGGCTTCCCTCTCAGCAGTATTTGAAAGCCGATAGTACATCACCCTTCAAGTAAGTATTTGACACCCAAGTTTTGTACTGTTATAAAAAGAATTTATGACGCTATTGATACGCATTCCGGCCTAAAAAGATTATTTTGTCCTCCTTGTCGGATTGTGGATTACAAGGAGGCCAGGGGAAGGAGAATGACATCAGCCATATGAAACGAGCAAAGAAACAACTCACCCGCATACAAAAGTCACTGGATGGCGAAATCCGAAGAAAACAGGGGGTCTATACCCTTGAAGTCGCCGGGGAATATGGGGATGGGTTTGTAAAATGCATCAGTTTCAATACCTGCATGAGTGCAGTGGTTTTTGATGTGACCCTCGAAACGGATACCGTAGTACCCTTGATGCATCCCCGGGCGGATATGGTGTATTTCCTGTATTGCCTCCACGGGAACTGTTCCATACATCTGGAGGGGCTGCCCGACCATTTGGCTGTGGACGAGTTACAATCCGCTATCCTCTACAGTGCGGAAGGGAGCAAGAACAGCCTGCGAATTGGCCGAGATAACCGCTTTGTCTGTATTTTCACAGGGATCAACAGGAAGCGGTACCAAACGATTTTTAAAGGGGATTTCCAGGGGCTGGACGGACGCCTGAACCAACTCCTCGATACGGTTTATCAGCGGCACAACCACCACTACCTCGGCAGTTATAACCTAAAAATAGGGGAATATGTGAAGGCCCTTGACAATTTCAACTTTGATCACGAGGTTTCTTCTTACCTGTATTTTGAAGGGCACTGCAACCTGATCCTGGCCAATCAGATAGAACAGTTTCACCGAAGTCTGCATACCAACAACAATACCACCAGCCTTACCCAGGACGAATTGCAGCGCATTCAGGAAGTCAGCGATTTTATCAGGAACTATCCGGAAATCCAGCATTCGATCAAATCCATTTGTTCCAAATCGGGCATTTCCCCCAACAAACTGCAGGAAGGATTTAAATTCATGCATGGGAGGACCGTATCGGATTATGTGCGAAACATCCGGCTCGAAAAGGCGGAACACCTCATCAAACATACGGATATGAATATCTCTGAGGTCGTCTACTCCATTGGGCTAACCAGTCGGTCCTATTTCTGCAAGATCTTCAAAAACAAGTATTCCTGCAGCCCCAAGGAATACAAAAGCCGGGCAGGCAACAAGGTATTCGTCCCTAAATAATCGGAATACGTTATCAAACTGCACTTACCTACTCACCGTTGGAAATGGTGAGGGGCTTTGGAAAATCGAGGGTACGTATGGGGAATGGAATGTTGATGCCATTGGCGTCAAAGGCTTCCTTCAGTATCAGCATAGCCTGGCTTTTGGCCCGGGCCACTTCGAGTGCGGATGTCGAATCAATCCAGAACCGCGTTTCAAAATTGATGGAACTGTCGGCAAATTCCGTATAGAGGAAAATTATATCATCCTTCTCCACTTCCTTAAAGTTGTCAGCTATAACTTCTTTCACGACCTTTATCACCAGGCGCAGATCACTTCCGTAAGCAACCCCGCATTGCAATATTACTCTTGACTGGGCAGTGGAAGAAAAATTCTTGATGGGGTTCTCCACCACCAGCTTGTTGGGAATATATACCATATTGTTGTCCGCTTGTTTCAGGCAGACCGATCGCAGGTCTATATCCACCACTTCCCCTGCAAAGCCATTACTCTCGATCCAGTCACCAAATTTTACGAATTTCACATAAGACAAAACGATTCCCGAATAGGTGTTGGCCAGGGCGCCCTGCAATGCCAGGCCTACGGCCAATCCTACCACGCCGGCCCCGGCTAAAATTGTATTCAGCGCTTTGCTGAGGTTCAGAATGCCCAACACCAGGAAGATTCCAAAAAGGATGACTACAGCCGAAACCATTTTCGCAATCAGGTTTTTCATCGAGTGCTGTAGCCTGCTTTTTTGCAGTAACCGAAGGCTGAACTGGCTGATATATTTGGAAAGGAAGACCGCGATTGAGAATACAAACAAAGCGATCAGGAAGTTCGGCAGACTTACAACCAGGACATCCAGCCAGGATTGCAGCTTGGTGATCATCTTGGCCCAGGCGTTCGAGAATTGATTGTCCATCGGATAGAGATTTATCCCTAAATATAAGGGTTTTAGCCCAAGAACGAATCCCGGAATATATTAAACAGGGGGAAATGGCGCCTTGTCACAGACATGAATTTCACCTATATGCAGTAATGGAAAATGGTTCTGGTCAAAAGAATATGCCAGAACCATTTGCAAACAACCAACCAAACGAGTTACCCAGGACGGGTAACTTATCTTAAGTATTTTTATATTTCATATCTCAGATCTCAGACCCACAACGGAAATTTGACCGCCCACCAGCCAGACATTCTCCATGCAACGGTTACAAGTACGGGGTATTCCTCCACAGTTCTTTGCTGTAAAAAGAAATTCATTGACGCTTTTGAAGGGTGTGCCGGTGGCTGGTTAGGCTTTGGTCCCGGAAATGATCATCTGTTCGCTTCTCTCATCCCGGAAACCAATCCAAAAGAGGGCAACAATCGGTTTATTGAACCAAGCCATCCACCGCGAAATCCGTAACTTAAGGTTTACTATTTCAAACCCATCGCCATGTCTGAAAAGAAAGGAAAAAGCAAGTTCAGCCTGTTCCGGAACAGGAAGAAAAAAGGCGATCGCAACTATTTCCTGAAAAAGAACAAGTTTACCATCATCGGAGTGGGGGTCGTGGTTTTGATGCTGCTTCTCACCCTGATCGCGGTGATCCTCTCCGGGACCAGGCTGCTATAAATATAGGGAGCAGGCCAGGCAAACCATTCATCCGGACTTTACCATTAGCCCGGGTGTAAGAGGCCGGCATACAACCGTTCTAAAGGATTTTGAAGACAATCGGAATGCTGTAAGGGACCTTCACGGCTTTCCCACGCTGGTTTCCAGGGGTCATGTGGGGGAGGGAGGCAATAATGCGTTCGGCTTCCTTTTCCAGCAGACGGTCTGGTCCCCTGGTCTCGATGCCACCAACATTTCCTTTGGCATCTATATAAAACAGGACGAAGACCTTGCCCTGAACCCCCATTTCCCTGGCTATTTCAGGGTAGCTGAAATTCTTCCTGATATGCTCCTGAAGTTTTTCTTCAAAACAGGCTTTCCTCTCGGCCCTGGTTCCGCCTTCACAGCCAGGAAAAACCGGGACGTTCTCAATTACGGCGAAAGGCACTATGACCTCCTCTTCTTCCTCCTCGACAGCCACGTCATCCACGGAAATGATGGCATCCTCTATCACGGCCTCCTGACTGGTTTCGGTGCTTTCGATCAGGGTTTCCTTTATTTCATCTTCATCCTCCACGATCTCGATCACATCCGGGGCGGCCGGAGGAGGGGGAGGTGGCGCCACGAAGGGTTCGCGTGTAACCGGGACATCGTCCTGAACATCCTCTGTAAGCTGGATCTTTTCAATGAATTTGGCGACGGTGGGGTAGGATTTATATTCGAGGACCCGCCAGGTTAGGAATAATACAACGGCCAAACCCGCTACAAAAAACAAGCCCCTGTAACGATCCAAATCTGCTTTCGGGTACTTTTTGACTTGCATGACACTTCGCATTTAACACTTTGAAAGTAAGCGTCATGCGGCAATAATACTATGACCGTGATCAGTCTTTGATCCAGTTGAGCCGCAATGGAATGCAAGCACTGCGCTTCGAAATACCCCGTAAAGCGCGATCAGTGCTTAATTATTGACCTACTCCTTTCCGGGTTTTTTGGGAAGTGCTTCTTCAGGGAATGGAAATAAAATGGTCGAATTCTTTTCCGCAGCGATATTCGATAAGGTCTGATACAGCCGGAGTTTGATGGCTGAAGGCGACTTGTCCATAAGTTTGCCGGCCTCCAGCAACTTCCCTGCGGCCTGTTCTTCGGCAAGGGCCAGGATAATGCGCGCCCTTCGGGAGCGCTCCGCCTCTGCCTGGTTGGCCATCATCCGTTTCATGTTTTCGGGCAGCTGGATGTCCTTGATTTTTACGTCGATAATATCAATGCCCCAGCCACTGGTTTCCACCTCCACGATCTGCTTGATATTATTGCCCATTTCCTCCCGCTTAGACAGGATGGTATCCAACTCCACCTTCCCGCATACGTCCCTTAGGGCGGCCTGGGACAACTGTGAGATGGCAAATCTGTACTCCTCCACTTCCAGGACTGCTTTTTCGGGGTCGCTGATCTTAAAGAATACCACGCCATCTATGCTGCAGGGGACGTTGTCCTCGGTCATCACTTCCTGTGATACGATATTGATGGTAATCACCCGGATATCGACTATCTGGATTGTCTCCACAAAGGGAACGATCCAGCGGAGCCCGGGTTTCAGTAATCCGACATACCTGCCAAAGCGGAATTTAAGCGCCCTTTTGTATTCAAAAATGACCCGGATACCGGCCAATAAAAACAGTCCGATCAGGAGTCCGATAAGCATAGGAGGATTCATATCAAGAGGAAATTATGGTTTACAGTATTAGAAGCCGGGATACGGTTTCCCGAAATTAGGCCATTCCTTTAAATGTACGAATTTTATCCATGAAAGACGGGGGAATCCGTCCAAGATCCGGCCATTTTGATCCCAGCCTCGCAATAAAAGCCACCCGATTGTAACTGATTTCCTTGTTATCCCGGAATCCGGATCAATTCATTATCTTGATCGCTCAAATGTCACCATCTGTAAATCAACCTGCGGTATGCCATTGCTCATTGTAATCCTGGGGATAGCCTTGCTTTTCCTGCTCATTGCCAAATTCAAACTAAACGCTTTTATTACTTTCATCCTGGTATCGCTCATGGTGGGTATTGCCGAGGGGATGGAACTACCGGCCGTGGTAACTTCCATACAAAACGGGATGGGGTCCACCCTGGGTTTCCTGGTCATGATCCTGGGCCTGGGGGCCATGCTGGGGAAACTGGTGGCAGACAGCGGAGCCGCTCAGCGGATCACCACCAGCCTGGTGGCTGGTTTTGGAGAGAAAAATATTCAATGGGCCCTGGTCCTCACGGGGTTTATCGTGGGTATCCCCATGTTTTATTCCGTCGGTTTTGTGATCCTGGTACCCCTGGTTTTTACCGTGGCCGCGGCAACTGGTTTGCCTTTGCTCTATGTGGGGTTGCCCATGCTCGCTTCCCTTTCGGTAACCCATGGCTACCTGCCCCCCCACCCGGCCCCTACGGCGATTGTGGTCCTGTTCAATGCCAACCTGGGGAAAACCCTTGTATATGGCTTGATCGTGGCGGTTCCTGCAATTGTTGTCGCAGGACCATTGTATTCGAGGATGGTAAAAAAAATCCCGGCCAAACCCATGAAGCAATTTATTAATCCCAGGATATTGACGGATGACGAAATGCCCGGCACCGCCAACAGCATCCTTACCGCCTTGTTGCCCATTATCCTGATCGCCTCCGCAACGGTATCCCGCCTATTTCTCCCGGAAGGAAGTTATGTCCTGAAAATTATAGCTTTTTTAGGGGATCCGGTTATCGCCATGCTTATAGCCGTATTGGTGGCCATCTTCACTCTGGGGCTCAGGAATGGCCGAAAAATGGATGAAGTCATGAATTCGGCCGGGAAGGCCGTCTCGGGTATCACCATGGTCTTGCTGATTATCGCCGGGGCCGGTGCTCTCAAACAGGTTTTGGTGGATAGCGGGGTAAGTGATTATATTGCTGCTTTGCTGAAGCATTCAACGATCTCTCCCTTGCTACTGGCCTGGGGGATCACGGCCATTATCCGGGTGTGCGTGGGCTCCGCAACCGTGGCGGGCCTTACCGCCGCAGGAATTGTCACCCCCATGATCCCGGGTAGCGGGGTCCCGGCTGAATTGATGGTCCTGGCGATCGGGTCGGGAAGCCTGATGCTGTCGCACGTAAATGATGGAGGGTTCTGGCTCTTCAAGGAATATTTTAACCTGTCGGTACGGGATACCCTCCGAACCTGGACGATCATGGAAACCACAGTTGGCATCATGGGTTTGCTTGGCGTCCTCGCGTTGAATGCCCTCATCTGACATAAAAAATTAAATGACATGAATTTGGATACATCACCTTCAGAGAAGCTCAGGCAATCAGGCCTGGAATTACCGCCGGCACCTCCGCCGGCCGGGGTTTACAAACCGGTTGTGGTGGTTGATCGTTACCTGTATGTTTCGGGGCAGGGGCCAGTAAACCCAGACGGAAGCCTGATCAAGGGCCGCGTGGGGGAACAACTGAGCCTGGAAGAAGGGAAGGCAGCGGCCCGGCAGGTGGGCCTTACCATGCTCGCAACTATCAAGGCGCACTATGGCGATCTGGATTCCATCAAGCGGCTGGTAAAAGTACTGGGGATGGTAAACAGCAGCCCGGATTTCGGGAAACACCCACTGGTTATAAATGGGTTCAGTGAATTGATGTCTGAAATATTCGGGCCCGATATGGGCGTGGGGGCACGCAGCGCGGTGGGCATGATGCTCCCTGGAAATATCGCCGTTGAGATAGAGGCCATTTTCGAACTGCATAATCCGGTTTCCCCATGACAACAAGGCCCTGGTACAGCCTGAAATCCCCTGAAACCTGCTTTTCGCCAGGATTGCTGGTCTACCCTTCGCGGATCGCAGAGAACATCTCCATCATGCTCCGCATAGCAGGGGGGGCAGACAAAATCCGCCCGCACATCAAGACCCACAAGATGGCCGAAGTTATCCGGATGCAGATGGACCAGGGAATCAGCAGGTTTAAATGCGCCACCCTGGCAGAAGCCGAACTGCTGGGTCTGTGTGAAGCTGCCGATGTCCTATTGGCTATGCAACCGGTGGGCCCCAACCTGGCACGTTTTATGGAACTGCAGGCAGCCTTTCCCGCCACGGCTTTCTCAACCATTGTGGATGATATCCGAATTGCCCACGAATTACAGGAACTCGCTGTAAAGAAAGGACGAAGGGCAGCCGTTTTTATAGATCTGGATGTCGGGATGAACCGTACCGGGATCCGTCCCGGGGCCCTGGCCATCAGGCTGATAGAAGAAATCAGCACTCTTGCGAACCTATCCTTCAGGGGTTTGCACGTTTACGACGGGCATATCCGGGACTCTGACCCCGGGGATCGCCGAAAGGCCTGCGATGAGGCGTTTGCCCCGGTACGGGCAATGGAAAAGGAACTGGAAAAACTGGGCCTGAAGGCCGGGGTGATCGTCGCGGGAGGATCCCCTACCTTTCCAATCCATGCCGGCCGCGAAGGAGTGGAGACCAGTCCCGGCACCACCTTACTCTGGGATGCGCGCTATGGTACTGATTTTCCGGATATGCCCTTCCTGCCGGCTGCTGTGCTCCTCGGCAGGGTCATCAGCCGGCCCGGGGATTCCCTCCTATGCCTGGACCTGGGGCACAAGTCAATCGCGCCTGAAATGCCTTTTCCCAGGCTGCAGCTTCTCGGGATGGACGACTGCCGTCAGCTTTCCCAAAGCGAAGAACACCTGGTGCTCAGTTGCCCTGCAGCCGGGGACCATCCGTTGGGGGAGGCCTGCTACGCCTTACCCATGCATATCTGCCCCACCGTTGCCAAGTACCCGGCCGTTATCACCGTGGAATCCGGTGAAATAACAGGCAGCTGGAAGGTGGCGGCCCGGGACCACATGATTTCGATCTGATCCATTCCGGCGCCAACACAGCCATGGCCAGGCCCCTGATTTGGTCGAATTTAACAGGGAATTGTATCCCCCTGGCAGGGTATTTGCTATTTTTACTCAAAATTGTGCGATTTCCCGACCCATGAAACTGTCTGCATATTTGGCATTGTTGCTTCTCTGCCCCCTGGCAGGCTGGTCCCAGACCGATCTGCCCGCCACCCAGCCCCTGAGTGTTGAACGGGATAATTCCCTGGATGTACGCCAAAACCAGGACCAGGGTACCAGCCTGAACATGCCTTCTGTCCTGGATCCTTCAAACAGTATTAACCTGAAAGATTCCCTCATGGCCAGGAACGTAAAAATGTTGCCCGAACGGGAGCTGAAACAGGCGGGCTTCGATATGAAAATAGATCCGAAAGTAGCTGAAAATGACAGGGGCAATGCCAATGAGCATTATGGCGATATGTACCTGGGCGATATAAAGACAACCGCTAAATACGTCGGGATCGTCTGCCGTGACCATGAATATGTTGATGGGGACCGGGTGCGTATCTATGCCAATGACGTGGTGGTAGAGCCAAACATACTCCTCACAGGGAGTTTTAAGGGGGTCAATGTTAGCCTGGACAAGGGATTCAACCGGCTAGACTTTGAAGCTTTGAACCAGGGTTCCTCCGGGCCGAATACGGCCCAGGTGAACGTCTACGATGAAAAGGGGCAGCTGATCTACTCCAACAAATGGTTGCTGTCTACAGGTTCCAAGGCTTCCCTTATTGTGGTACAGCAGGAGGAGTAGCCTTCCTTTCCCCCGGGTGGTACTGCGCTTCCGCCCGTGCCAGCACATCTTCCTTATAGAAGGCCACCTCCTTGAATTGTCCGTCCGCATAGCGCTGTGCCTGGTCATCAAAATGCGGGGAAGAAGGATGTCCGCTCTCCCCCCCGGCCAGCAGGCTTTTCGCCCGGACCTTATCCCCGAACTCCACGACAGCCACAAAACTGTTCCCGCGGGTACCATAGATCTTTTTGGTATCGTTGGTGTACCGGGCCCCGAAAGCCGCCAGTGCCCCCCACCGCCCGGAGGCAAATCCCACCGGAAGGCTCGGTTTACCATCGTCAAAAGGTTGCCGGATCGCCCCATTGATACGCTGATACCGGTTTACCTGCCCCCAGGGTATTTCCCAGCTGCCAAAATCTGTTGTCAGTTGATCCAGTGCCTTTTTAAAGACAGCCAGGCGTTCGGCCGGGGGAGAAGCAGTACCGAAATAAGTCATCATCTCCATATCGCTCATTTTTTCCGGCACTTCCCCCAATTCCCCGTACAGGGTGCCGTAATAGTGGGCCAGGGTCATCGCCACCAATTCCCTTGAAGTACGATAATCCCAGTTACGCAATACCCCAATGGCTGCCGCCATAGACGGATCGCGGCCCGGCTGTGTGTCATAGGCCGATACCAGGCCGGGGATCAGGACTTTAAAGGCCGGTAAATAGGGGTCGTAGGCCAGGCGGATCAGGCTGTCCAGGGTATAGCCGCTCCGGCCTTTCAACAACGCTATGGCGTGCAGGGCCCGGAAATTTTGTTGGTCTGCAGACATATACTTCGGATAGTCGCCCCGCTTCGGGCTGTACTCCAGGGCAGCCGTATAAGGGGTGGAATTGCAATTTTGCAACCATCCGTTGGCCGGGTTCAGCAAGTGGATGGTTTCGTCTACCGGGTGGAGGCCCTGCCAGTCGGTCCGGGGATCGCTCCCGTCCAGGGGCTTCGTATAATCAAAGAGGGTATCCCGTACCGGGATGAAATTTCCATGGAAGTAGGCAATATTGTCGGCTGCATCCGCATACACAGTATTATTGGAGGAATTGGTCTTGAGATCCATCATTTTCCTGAACCCTTCGTACCCGCTTTGCTTGGTACGGATAAAAGATTGCTCCAGGGCTTTGGCGGGGTCCCACATCATGGCCGTGGCAACCGGTTTACCGTTTAATTTATGGGTGATGGGGCCATGGTGGGTGTGGTACATCGGAAAGGTTTTATTGAGCAATCGGTCCCCTTCCCTGTACTTGAGGGTAACTTCGGATAAGCGCACCGGGCGGAGTTCATCCCCGTATTTATAATACGGCAGGCTGTCCATTTCAACGACCTGCTCCACATATTCATCCATCACATCCGTATAGGTGGACGTATGCATCCAGCCGGTTTTTTCATTGAACCCCTGGTAAATAAAAAACTGGCCCCAGGTCACCGCCCCATAGGCGTTAAGGCCTTCCTCACTAACGGCGTGAACTTCCCCCCTGAAATAGAAGGATGTATGCGGGTTGATCAGCAACATGGCATGGCCGGAGGCGGTCAGATTGCCCGAAATGGCGATCCCATTGGAGCCGGCGGGTTCTTCGTATACCGCCCGGGTGGCCGGAACCGGTTTTTCCCTGGCGCTGAGTGTTGCCCCGCCCTCGTAGATGGCACGGAGTTTATCAAGGCTCACCCGTTCTATATCCCCGCCTATGGAGCCTTCGCTGAAATACATGGGCATCCAGGGTTCAAAGTGGGTCAGCAGTTTGGGTTGTACCTCCGGATGGGTGTACAAATAATAGTTCGCCCCGTCGGCAAAGGCGTTACACAAGGCCTTCAGCCAGGCCGGGCTTTTTTCGTAAGCGGCGACGGCCTCCTCCCGGGTCATGAAAAGTCGGGCCCGGAGGTCGCTGTAAAGTGCCTCCCGGCCTTCCACCTCGGCCAGCCGCCCAATAGCCCAGATATAATTGTGTTCCACCCGGTTAAAATCGTCCTCACATTGGGCATACAGCAAGCCGAATACGGCGTCGGCATCCGTTTTGGCGTATACGTGCGGCACCCCGAAATCATCGCGGATAATAGTGGTCCGGGCCGCACGCGCCTCCCACCGCTGCACTTCGGAGGGGGTTTGATCGGCCTTACAGCCCAGGAAAAAGACCCATAGGGCCAGTACAAAGTATTTCATATCAGGAATGGACTAGTTACTATCGGATCCGGGGATGGTCATAACCCGGAATGGGGATATGAAAATACGGGAGTCCGGCGGTAATGTCCAAAAATAATGTGGTAAATTATAATTTCACAACAGGCAGCCGGCCACCCTATCAATTGGCCTGCCTTTCCTATCTTTGCCGATTCAAACCAATTTGCATGTCCGATAAACGCGTGAGCATCCTGAATGCCTTCAGGACCATTATCTGGCCCCGGAGGAAAATCGTATTCGTCGGCCTGTTCCTTATTGTCATCAGCAAGGCGGCCAGTTTTGTGGCCCCCTTGTCTTTAAAATACCTGATGGATGATATTATCCCGAACAAGAATATCCCATTCCTGAAGCTCCTGGTGGGGGTGGTCATCCTCGCCATCCTGGTACAGGCCGCTACCTCCTTCCTGCTCACCAGGATCCTGAGTGTGCAGGCACAATACATGATCTCAGAGTTGAGGGCACAGGTACAGCGAAAGATCCTGTCCCTGCCTATCCGTTTTTTTGACAATACCAAGTCTGGCGAACTGGTTTCCCGTATCATGACCGATGTGGAAGGTGTCCGCAACCTGATTGGCACCGGCCTGGTACAATTGGTGGGCGGCACCATCACCGCAATAGTTTCCCTGATCCTCTTGCTGAGAATAAGCGTAAGCATGACCCTGTTTGCCCTGATCCCTCTAGCCATTTTTGCCGTCGTGGCCCTTAAGGCATTTAAGGTCATCCGCCCCATTTTCAGAAACCGGGGCAAGATCAATGCCGATGTCACCGGCCGGCTAACCGAAACCCTGGGAGGCATCCGGGTCATCAAGGGGTTTAATGCCGAAGCCCAGGAACACAGGGTCTTTGAGGAGGGGGTGTATCGCCTGTATGAGAATGTCCGTAAAAGTCTAACAGCCACCGCCCTGATGACCAGCTCATCCACCTTCCTGCTGGGAGTGGCGACCACGGGGATCATGGGGCTCGGGGGCTACCAGATCATGACAGGAAATCTCACCGTCGGGGAATTCCTCACCTTTACCTTCCTCCTGGGGCTGATGGTGGCCCCTATTGTGCAGATGAGCAATATCGGCAGCCAGTTGACGGAAGCCCTCGCCGGCCTGGACCGTACGGAAGAACTCATGCAGATGGAGCCCGAAGCGGATGAAGCGGACCGAACCGTGGAGCTAGGAAAAATACAAGGTGCGATCACCTTCGAAGATGTTTCCTTTGCCTATGAAACAGACCATGAAGTGCTGCACAACATAAGCTTTAACGCACCTCCCGGATCCGTGGTGGCCCTGGTGGGGAGTTCGGGCTCCGGTAAAAGTACCATTGCGGGCCTGGCTGCCAGTTTTCTGACTCCCCTGTCCGGAAAAGTATTGGTAGACGGAACCGACTTATCCAAGGTCAGGCTTTCAAGTTACCGCAAGCACCTGGGGGTGGTACTGCAGGATGATTTCCTCTTTGAAGGGACGATCCGGGAGAACATCCTCTTCCCGCGGCCACTTGCCACTGAGGAAGCTTTGCAACAGGCGGTCAAAGCCGCCTATGTGGATGAGTTTACGGATCGCTTTGAGAAGGGGTTGGATACGGTCATAGGGGAAAGGGGGATCAAACTGTCCGGGGGTCAGCGGCAGCGAATCGCCATAGCCAGGGCAATACTGGCCAACCCGAAAATCCTGATCCTCGATGAGGCGACCTCCAACCTGGATACCGAGAGTGAATCGCTCATACAGAAAAGCCTCGCCACCCTCACCAGGGGGCGCACTACTTTTGTGATTGCCCACAGGCTTAGTACCATCAGGAAAGCCGATCAAATCCTGGTAATTGAAAACGGGCGCATTGTGGAAGAAGGGACCCATGAAAGCCTGATCGCCCGGGAAGGCCGTTACTATAACCTGTACACCTACCAGGCCAGGATATAGGGAAAGCAGAAAGTTACCCTGTTTTACAAATCAGCTCTCCGGAGCGAGCTCCACTTCCAGTCCGTCCAGGGCCGGCGTAAGGTGGATCTGGCAACCCAGCCTGCTGTTGGGCTCTACGTAGAAGGCCTCCGCCAGCATGGCTTCTTCCGCGTCGGACTTTTCGGGAAGGGCGTGACCCGATTTTACATAGCACTGACAGGAAGCACACATGGCCATCCCCCCGCAGACCCCTATCGTACCTTCAGGGGCCAGTTCGTAGGAACGCACCAGTTCCATCAGGTTCATGTTCATATCCGTGGGAGCATCCACTTCATGAAGTACCCCGTCGCGGTCGGTTATTTTGATCTTGATATCCTGCATTCGCTCTGCTTGCTTATCGGTTCATGGACACCTGCGTTTTTTGCAGGATGGTTAAACCAGTTCAGTAATATATTAGGGAATCCGTTTCTCAATCAATCGCCTTGATCACTGCCTTGGGGGCTTCCCGGACGCTGCCATCAAAGCCCTGAACTCCGCCAACAGTAGTGTATTTCATGACGTATCGCTTGTCCGGGTGGATACGCTGATACGCACTTTGTACCATCAGGGTGGCCTCATGGAAGCCGCAAAGGATGAGTTTAAGCTTTCCCGGATAGATGTTGATATCGCCAATTGCGTAGATCCCGGGGATATTGGTCTGATAATCCAGGGCATTGTCCACTTTGATGGAATTCTTTTCGATTTCGAGCCCCCAGTTCGCAATGGGCCCCAATTTTGGAGACAGGCCGAAAAGGGGGATAAAATGATCCGCTTCGAGCAGAAACTCATCCCCGGCGTCGGTGGCACGCTGGATAACCACGGCTTCCAGGGAGTCCTTTCCCCTCAGGCCTACCACCTCAGCCGGGGTATACAGCCTGATTTTCCCCTCATCTTTCAGGGCTTTGACCTTCTCAACGGAATCCAGGGCTCCCCTGAACTCGTTCCTCCTGTGAACCAGGGATACTTCTTTGGCCATTCCGGCCAGGTAGATGCTCCAGTCCAGTGCCGAATCGCCCCCCCCGGCAATAACTACCCGCTTGCCCCGGTATATCTCGGGATCCCGGATCATATATTCAACCCCATTTTCCTCATACCTGGACAGGTTGTCGAGCAGGGGTTTCCGGGGTTCAAAACTCCCCAGCCCCCCGGCGATAACTACGACAGGAGCCTGGTGTCGTGTACCTTTGTTGGTGGTGACAATGAAACTTCCATCTTCCAGGGATTCTATCGTTTGCGCACGTTCCCCAAGAGTAAAGCCGGGCTGAAATGGAGCAATTTGCTCCATCAGGTTATTGACCAGCTCCCCGGCCAGCACCTCCGGAAAACCAGGGATGTCGTAAATTGGTTTTTTTGGGTAGATCTCTGAACACTGGCCACCCGGTTGAGGCAGGGCGTCTATCAGATGGCATTTGAGCTGTAAAAGCCCCGCTTCAAAAACTGCAAAAAGCCCTGTGGGGCCGGCACCAATAATTAAAATATCTGTTTTGATCATGTCTTGTGATCCTTATGCGGATGGCATACAAACGATGAAGTGGGGGTGTATTCCGGGCTGGTGTCGCTAATCAAGATTAATGACTTTTTCTATTTGGGGGGCATGTTTTTTTATGGTCATTTCAACGCCGCTCCTCAGGGTCATCTGGTTTACCGTACACCCCACGCAGGTACCCTCCAGGCGAACTTTAACGAGGGTATCGTTATCGATAGATACCAGGGAAATATCCCCTCCGTCGCTTTGCAGAAAAGGCCGGATCTCCTCCAGTGCCATCTCTACTTTCTTTCTTAATTCCTCAGAAGTCATGATCCTTTTTTATTAACGGCAGAGCAGCCGGCCATGGTTGTTATTTTTATCGCTTCCGTAGGGGGTAAATTCTCGTTCCTGCGGACCAGTTCCCGAACTACATTGCGAGTCAGTTCCTCAAAGGCGGCTTCACTGGGAGTAGCAGTTTGCAATGCAGCCGGACGGCCAACGTCTCCGGCTTCCCGTATGCTCTGCACCAAAGGGATTTCCCCCAGGAAGGGAACGTCCAGGTCGTCTGCCAGATTACGTGCCCCTTGCTGTCCAAAGATATAGTATTTGTTCTCGGGCAGCTCCTCCGGAGTAAAATAAGCCATATTCTCAACAATCCCCAGTACGGGTACATTAATGGATTCCTGCTGGAACATAGCCACCCCCTTGCGCGCATCGGCCAATGCCACCTCCTGAGGGGTACTTACCACCACGGCCCCGGTCACCGGGAGGGCCTGCATGATGCTCAAATGGATATCGCCTGTGCCCGGGGGCAGGTCCAGCACCAGAAAATCCAGGTTGCCCCAGTGGGCGTCGAAAATCATCTGGTTCAACGCCTTGGAAGCCATGGGCCCCCTCCAGATCACCGCCTGGTCGGGCTGTGTAAAAAATCCTATAGACAGCAGTTTCACCCCATAATTCTGAACCGGAAGCATGCGCGACTTCCCATCCACGTTGGTCGCCCTCGGCTTCTCGTGGGCCACATCAAACATAGTGGGCATTGACGGACCGTATATATCGGCGTCCAGCAACCCCACACTGAACCCCATTTTGGAAAGGCTGACCGCCAGGTTGGCAGCTATGGTTGATTTGCCCACGCCTCCTTTTCCGGAAGCCACGGCAATGATGTTCTGAATCCCCGGGATGGGTTTCCCCTTGATTTCGTTGACCGGTTTTTTCGAAGGTGCGTTTACCTTAATGTTTACGGTAATCTTGGCCTTTTCATATACTTCCCGGTGAATGGCCTTCAGGATTTCCACCTCTGTTTTTTTCCGGGCCTGCAGACTGGGGTTTTTTATCTGCAGGTCTACGACCACTTCATCTCCAAATACCTGTATGTTAGTGATGGCACCGCTTTCTACCATGTTCTGGCCTTCTCCGGGAACCGTAATGGTTTCCAGTGCCTTCATGATCGCTCCCTTGTTCAATTTCATTGCCATATACTTTGTCTTTTCTCTACGCCTTCCATGGAATCTCCACCCGTCATTCCCGGGGGAGGTGTTCGGGCTGATGCCGACCCCTACGCTTTAATTCTGCTGGCGCCTTTATATAAAATCATTCTAAACAACAAAGATACAGCAAAGGCCTGAGATTCGGAAACCCCGGCCCTGAAAAGGCTGTAAACGGCAAAGGGTACAATTTATTTAAGGGCCCGGGCCGGGTCCCAGAAATATCTCTCAAAATCCACTATTTTATCATTTACCACCTCTATCCCTTCGTTCTCCAATAATTGTTGCATGAGATTGCTGCCTGAAAAATGGTGTTTCCCAGTTAGCAGGCCATTGCGGTTAACCACCCGATGAGCCGGGATCTCATCCATATCATGGGCATTGTTCATGGCCCATCCCACCATACGGGCACTCCTGGCAGCACCCAGATATTTTGCGATGGCACCATATGAGGTGACCCGCCCATATGGGATCTGCACGGCTACCTCATATACTTTCTGGAAAAAATTGGGAGAGTCCATGGGTTTTCAGGTATAGAATATCCGGATCACCGTGATCATCAGCAGGATGATCATCAACCCGCTGAGGATGTAATTGGAGTTCCTGCTGAACGTGTGGGTCTTGGCTTCCAGTTTTTTAAAGTACACGGTGTACAGGTACAGTACGGCAAAAGTCCCAAAACCGGCGGCGAGGATAAAGGCGCATATATCCCAGATCTCAAACTTGATCCAACCCGTGGCGTTCCACATAGCATTCAGTCCGCTGTAATAGGGAATGGTAAGCAAGTTAAGCGCTGCCAGCAACATCCCCTTGAAGAAGCTGTTGGCCCGGCTGACCTTTACCATCGCCACTTTTTGTTTTCGTTCGCGCCTGGCCGACAAATAGAAATAAACGGCGAAGAAAGCGAATACTGCCAGGGCTATCTTCAGTAGCAGGTCTATGACCTGCGGGTTCCGGTAGAGGAATTTTGAAATGAGAACGGCCACATAAGCCTGCATGACTACCATGACAGAAACCCCCAGGCTGAAGATCAATCCGTTGTTCTTACCCTTTTTGACGCTGGTCTTGGCTGCGTTCATATTGAGTAAGCCCGGGGGCACCGTCGCCATAAAGGCAGCGGAAAAAGTAGCGAAGAAAAGCAGCAACAGGTGCGTCATTTGGATACAAATCGGAACTTGATATAGGTAATGGGTTTTCCCTCTTCCAGGAATTGTTGCTCGTAGAAAGTTTGAATGCCTGTCACTTCTTCCGGACTCCCCTCATTCCTGTACACGTTATGGTTAGCATAAAGCACTTCGCCCAGTGTACCCCCGTGCAGCAGGCCGAGGGTATAACCGTGCATGAATTCACTGTCTGTCTTGAGGTGCATCACTCCGTCTTTTTTAAGAATTTGCCGGTACTTTTCGAGAAACACACGGTTGGTCATACGGTGTTTGGTGCGCTTGTATTTGATCTGGGGATCGGGAAAGGTAATCCAAATCTCAGATACTTCATTTTCGGCGAAAAGCTGGTCGACAAGCTCGATCTGGCTCCTCAGGAAGGCCACGTTGCGAAGGGGGGCTTCCAGGGCGGTCTTGGCCCCGCGCCACAGGCGTGCCCCTTTGATATCCACCCCGATAAAATTCCGTTCCGGATACAACCGGGCCAGCCCTATGGTATATTCGCCTTTCCCGCAACCGAGTTCCAGAACCAGGGGGTGTTCGTTACCGAAGTATTCGTTCCAGCGGCCTCGGAAGGGAAAATTTCCCGAGGTGACTTCATCCCGTTCCGGTTGGATCACGTTGTTGAACGATTCGTTTTCCCGGAATCTTTTTAGTTTATTCTTGCTGCCCACAGGGATATCGCTCGTTGGTTGGTTTCACAAAACTAAGCAAAACCCGTAAGAGGACATCTATTGAAATTAAGGGGTCTTGGCGGCAACTTCTTCCAGGCGTGCAGGGGATGGTTTCGGTTTTGCCTTCTCCAGGGTAAAAGAAAATTCGGACCCTACCTCCTGAACACTTTCCACATAGATCTTTTCACCATGGGCTTCGATGATGTGTTTAACGATGGCAAGGCCCAGGCCGGAACCGCCTTCTTTCCGGCTGCCGCTTTTGTCCACCCGGAAAAAGCGCTCGAAGATCCTCGGGATGTATTCCGCTGCGATCCCCTCGCCATTGTCAGTGACCCGGATGATCACCTTGTTTTTAATAAGGTTTTCCACGCTTACCTCGGTAGTGCCTTCCTTGTGGCCGTATTTCAGCGAATTTACAAGGAGGTTGGTAAGGACCTGCTGAATTTTCTCCCGGTCTGCATGTACCCAAACGGGGGATTCATATTCCATGTCGAAGGTGAGTGCGATATTTTTCTTGGAAGCCTTCATCTCGAGCATGTCGAAGATATTCTCAATAAGTTCGATAATGTTGAAATCCTCGTATTTCAGGTTCAGGTCGCCTATCTCGAGCTTGGTGATCAGGTCCAGGTCTTTTATTATGTATATCAGGCGCTCAACCCCTTTGTTTGCCCGCTGAAGGTATTTCCGGAGCAGCTTTTTATCATCCATGGCCCCGTCCAGAAGGGTCAGAATATATCCCTGTACGGTGAAGAGGGGGGTTTTGAGCTCGTGGGATACATTTCCGAGGAAATCCTTCCTGTATTCTTCCTGGATTTTAAGGGTGTCGATCTCGATTTTCTTGTCTTTGGCGAACTTCTCGATCTCTTCGGTCAGGGTTCGCATGTCGGTCGTGATGGGCCCGGAATTAAAGGAAGAGGATTCCAGGAGCGACACGTCGTCGTAAATCTTTTTGATCCTTCGATAAATAAACTTTTGCACCCGGATCTGTAAAATAAAAAAGGATACCAGAAAGGCTACGGAAGCGAAGCCAAGGAGGGCGAACCAATTGAAGAGGTTATCCGAATACCAGAGAAAAAGCGCCAGTAAGCCCGTTAATACAAAGGTGATCAGTAAGGATGAACGATAAGCAAATCGATATGATTTCTTTAATCGGATGGCCATTATAGCACAAACTTATACCCCACTCCTTTGACCGTTTTAAAATGATCATCTCCGATCTTCTCCCGAAGTTTACGGATATGCACATCTATGGTACGTCCACCAACCACCACTTCCTGGCCCCAAACCTTGTCCAGGATTACTTCACGCTTAAACACCTTGTCGGGCTTGGATGCCAATAAGGCGAGCAATTCAAACTCCTTTCTCGGAAGAATGATTTCCTTTCCGTTGTTTACCACCTTATATTCCTCCCGGTTGATCTCGATTTTCCCAACTTTAAGCACTTCTTCATTGGCAACTCCTTCATCCTTGGTCCTTCGCAGGAGGGCTTTTACTTTGGAAACCAGTACTTTGGGCTTTATGGGTTTGGTAATATAATCGTCGGCCCCGGCATCGAATCCCGCCACCTGGGAATAGTCTTCTCCCCTTGCGGTGAGGAAAGCAATAATGGAATCCTCCAGTCCCTTGGTGCCCCGGATGATCTCGCAGGCTTCAATGCCATCCATCTCCGGCATCATCACATCCAGGATGATGAGGTGCGGTTTTTTCTTTTTAGCCTTATCAACGCCTTCCACTCCATTTTTAGCAGTAAACACCTGATATCCTTCGGCAGTGAGATTGTAACTCAAAATTTCTAATATATCAGGCTCATCGTCTACTAAGAGAATCTTTATGTCCTTCTTTTTCATGGAGGTAGCAATTGGTTATCCTTATCAAAAGTAAAAATAATACTTCTATGCATAAAACGCTTAACATTGATTTAATGTTGGTAACGTCCCGGTAACATTACCTCCCGGACAGGATGGTAAAAAGCGCTCTTCTATAGCCCCGGCGGGAGGTTCCATCAGATTCTGCGGGGCATAAATATGCAAACCGGGGCAAGGGGCGGAAAATCAAATCCAAGGAAAGTGTGCAGTTTATCGAATTTTACCATATTTCCCCTGAACAGGCCATACGGACGAGACCTAAAATATCTATATTTGTGGAACACTCTTTGTATTGGCTTGTGTATGAAGCACTTTTACCTTATAATCTTTTTCCTGTTTACTTCCCTAACCTTCGCACAGGACGGTCGGTCAGACGGTGATATCGATGGGTTTAAACTCTATCCCAACCCGGCGACCAACGGTAAGGTGTATATCAGTACCAGCCTGAACGGCCCCAAACAGATCATGATTTTTGATGTACTGGGTATCCGGGTTTTGGAAACCACCATCCTGGGAAAGGAATTGGACCTGAGCCAGCTGGATGCCGGTATCTATGTGCTTCGCGTCCTTGAAAATGATAAGGTGGCAACCCGGAAGCTGATTATCAAGTAGTTCCCCGAAAAAGCATTCTCACCTACCACTTAAAGTCTTTCCTTTTTTGTCGATAAAATGCGCATTTTATCGACGAACGGCAAGGCCTGTTGCGTTGACCTACAATTATTCCGCTTTCACAACAATTCCTGTGTCTCAGGAACGGTTTCTTCTATATTTACTGTGTTGATCCCAAATCAATGCCCATGAAGCTACTTTACTTAGCCCTATTTCTGGCCGTATCCCCAATGGTATTCGGTCAGGATCATGCCTCCCCGGGCCCGGACCCCGCGGAAGAAGCCCACGAGTTTACGCTTTACCCCAACCCGGCATTTGATGACGTTGTGTATATCACTACGCGCTATAACGACCATAAATCCATAGCGGTTTATGATGTTTTCGGGAAGGTGGTATTGAGGGATCGTATTTCGACCAATGCCCTTAACATTTCCCGTTTGGTACCTGGCGTCTATGTATTACAGGTAACCGAAAGGAACCATACCATGACCCGCAAGCTGGTTGTGAAATAGACTAACTACCTCAGAGAAGAAAGCCCCGGAAGCGGGGCTTTTTTATTTTGCCTAATTTTACCGGCTGCTTCATTAGTCATGGATACGAACGATCTGTTCCAAATTTCCGGCGACCTGGATTTTTCATCCAGGGCCCTGGAAGTATACCGGTATCAGTACCGGAACAATCCAACCTACCGGGAATTCTGCGATCATCTTGGCAGAGGAGAATCCGCGGTGCACGATCTATCCGGCATCCCTTTCCTTCCCATAGAATTTTTCAGAAGCAGGCAAGTCGTCTGTGGCCATCCACCCCAGCCTGTGGTATTCCAAAGCAGCGGCACAACGGGTACCCGGCAAAGCCACCACTATGTGGCCGATATAGGCCTGTATAAACAAAGCTTTCTCCGTGCCTTTGAATTGTTCTACGGGCCGGTAGCAGACTATTGCATCCTGGCTTTGCTGCCTTCATACCTGGAACGGGAAGGGTCTTCCCTGATCTATATGGTACGCGCTCTTATAAAGAGAAGCGGGCATCCCGAAAGTGGGTTTTACCTGCACGACCTGGCCGCGCTCCGTGACCGCCTGCTGGAACTGCGGGCCATGAACAAAAAAACCCTCCTGCTGGGGGTTTCATTTGCATTACTCGATTTTGCTGAACGATACCCGGTCCCCATCCCGGGTACCATAGTCATGGAAACCGGGGGTATGAAAGGAAGAAAAAAAGAAATGGTCCGGGATGAATTACACCGTCGATTGAAAAAAGGGTTTGGCGTCCCAACCATCCATTCCGAGTACGGAATGACCGAATTACTCTCCCAGGCCTATTCTGAAGGGGAAGGCCGCTTCCGATGTCCGCCCTGGATGAAGGTCCTGATCCGAGACCCAGAAGATCCGTTATCCATACTGGCAGCGGGGAAGGCCGGGGGGGTAAACCTGATCGACCTCGCAAACCTGCACTCCTGTTCTTTCATAGCCACTCAGGACCTTGGGAAGGTTTATAACGACGGTAGTTTTGAGATCCTGGGGAGGTTCGATCACTCGGATATCCGGGGTTGCAACCTGATGGTCCTTTAAGCTTCAGGTATCCATTATAGCCCGCATCTCAGCAAAAATACCGGCATTCCTGGGATGTAAGCTTGACAGGAGCAGCTCGGGTGCGGCATAAGTTCCGCCATATACATTCATTTTGGCCCTTAGGTCTGCCCCGTTATTCAGCAAATACCGGACCATTTCGGGCAAGTTCAGCGGCACCTGCTGCCTCCATAATTCTACCCCGTTGCTCACCGCATAGTGAAGGAGGGTGGCCCCGTGGCCATATCGCGAGCGTTGCTGCGCCAATTGAGGCATGCGACCTATGTTTTCGCACAACAAATCGATATCCCCTGCCAGGAGGGCATCAACGGTTTGTTCAAATCCCAGGTCGTACCCCTTTTCCAGGCTGCAGACCTCTCCCCAGCTGCCAAATCCGTACTCATGGGCAATGGTCAATTGGCAGTCGCCTTCCGTCCAGGCTGCCTTCATAAGTACCTTCAATTCCCGCCCCAGGTGGTCTTTGTGATAATTTGCAATTTCCCTGAAAACCACTTCATTGCCCTCCTGCACCCCTTCCCACATCCTAATGGAAAGGGCGCGGAGATGGTCTGCTATGGTCGTGAAGGAAGCTTGCTGATGCAAGAGCTCCCCATAAAAGTCCCGAGTTTGAGCCACCGCTTCAGGCAGGTGAATAGCTATATCCATACCGGTTATAATTTTGGGGGTTCCTATTGTGCCCGGATGTGGCAGCAGGAGATTTAGTTAGTTGTCCCCCGACGGGGGCCGGCCTGGCTCAGCCTGCCACCAGTACCATGTAATTCTTTTTGCCCCGCTGGAGCAAAATGTATTTGTTATTGATGAGGTCTGACGCATCCACCACATAGTCGTCCTGTACTTTCTCCTTGTTGACGGAAATGGAGTTCTGCTTCAATTCGCGCCGGGCTTCCCCTTTCGACGCCAGAAAGCCGCTCGCTTCCGAAAGGGCAGAAACGATATCCAGCCCTTTGGCAATTTCACCCCTGGCCACCACCGCCTGGGGTACGCCTTCAAATATTTCAAGGAAGGTAGCTTCGTCCAGCTTCCGCAATTGCTCAGAAGTGGATTTTCCGAACAGGATGTTGCTGGCAGTGATAGCATTCTCCAGGTCTTCTTTTGAATGGACCATACAGGTTATTTCTTCGGCCAGTTTCCGCTGCAACGCCCTTTTGTGGGGCGACGTACGATGCTCTTCAACCAGGGCGGCAATTTCATCCCTGCTGAGGAAAGTGAAAATTTTGATATAACGCTCAGCATCATCGTCGGACGTGTTGAGCCAGTATTGATAGAACATATAAGGCGATGTACGATGGGCATCGAGCCAGACATTCCCCTGTTCGGTCTTTCCGAATTTTGTCCCATCTGCCTTGGTGATCAGCGGGCAGGTCAGGGCGTAACCTTTCCCGTCTGCTATCCTCCGGATGAGTTCAGTTCCCGTGGTGATATTTCCCCATTGATCACTACCGCCCATCTGCAGGGTACAATTATGGTTCTGGTACAGGTACAGAAAATCATACCCCTGTACCAGCTGGTAAGTGAACTCGGTAAAGGACATGCCTTCCTTGGCATCGGCTGAGAGCCGCTTCCTAACCGACTCTTTGGCCATCATATAGTTTACGGTGATATGCTTGCCCACATCCCGGATAAAATCCAGGAATCCCATATCCTTCATCCAATCGTAGTTGTTGACCATCACTGCAGCATTCTTGTCCCTGCTATCGAAATCCAGGAACCGGGCCAGTTGCTGTTTGATCGCTTCCTGGTTCATCCTCAGGGTGGTTTCGTCCAGTAAATTCCGTTCCTCGGATTTGCCCGACGGATCCCCGATCATGCCTGTGGCGCCCCCAATAAGGACATAGGGCTTGTGGCCGGCCAATTGGAAATGCCGCAGTAACATAACCCCTACCAAATGGCCTATGTGAAGCGAATCGGCTGTCGGATCAATCCCCAGGTATGCAGATTGCATACCACTCAGCAAATGCTCTTCGGTCCCGGGCATGGCATCATGCAGCATCCCGCGCCACTCCAATTCCCTGACAAAATTCACTGGCATAAATTCACCGCTTAAGTTGATTGCTGCAAATATAAAAGAAATCCTTTGGCGTCTCCTGTCCTTCGCGAAGATATCCCCGTGAATTGGCTACATTTGGAGCATGATATTGGTCACAGGGGGCACGGGTCTGTTAGGTTCTCACCTATTGCTGAGGCTGGTCCGGGAAGGCGGACCCATACGGGCCATTTTCCGGGACCCCCGATCCACGGAAAAAGTCAGGCACGTATTTTCATATTATAGTAAAGACCCGGAATCCCTGTTCAAAAAGATCGAGTGGGTAAAGGCCGACCTGAACGATTTACAGGCTTTGGAGACGGCCTTCAGGCAGGTGCGGCAGGTATATCATTGCGCCGCCCTGATTTCCTTCGATCCGGCTGACTTTGGGCTGCTTAATAAAGTCAATGCCGAAGGCACGGCCAATATCGTCAATCTCTGCATTGATAACCAGGTGGAAAAGCTCTGTTACGCAAGTTCGGTCGCCACGGTTGGCCGTCCGGCCGAATCGCATCTTGCCGATGAGGAGGATTTCGGACCGGACCGGTATCCCAATGTGTATGCGTTGAGTAAACAGTCGGCTGAGAAGGAAGTCTGGAGGGGATCACAGGAAGGGCTGCCGGTCGCCATCGTAAATCCGGGTATCATCCTGGGGCCGGGGTACTGGGAAAGCGGAAGCGGGATTGTATTTGGCATGGGGGCCAAAGGCCGTCCTTTTGCCCCTCCGGGAGGTACCGGGTTCGTAAGTGCGGCGGATGTGGCGCAAATTATGGTTTCCCTGATGCAATCTTCCATACGGGATGAGCGGTTTATAACGGTGGCCGGGAATATGACCTACCGGGAATTGCTTACGCAGGTCGCAAAGGCATGCAGGTTACCGGGCCCCAGGTATACGATCCCGGGCTGGTTGCTGCAACTGCTCTGGCGTTTGGACTGGCTGCGGTGCCGTCTCGTCGGGAGCAGGCGGAAACTGACCAAAAGTGCGGTGGTATCCCTCCTGAATCCGGTAGGCTATAACAATCACAAAATCAAAGAAGCGATCGGGTTTAAATTTGAACCCCTCGAAAAGACCCTGGAATTTTGCTGCAGGCTCTGGCTGAAGGAAAAAGGCAATTAATTTATAGAATCTTTCCCGTCTTCCTGGAGGCGCCTGCTTTCTGCCGCCTCGCGTACGCTGTCATTAACCTCCCTGCGTTTTTTCTCTAACGTTTCCTTTTCGCGTTCGAGGCGGGAAGAAACCTTCCCGTAGATCGCCTCGTAGTCCAGGGGCCTCGAAGCGTAGTAAATATCACTGTTTACGAATTGGGCACTGTCTATTCCGTATTTCTTGTAAATATAAGGCATAACCTCAATATCGTTGTTATCCAGGACAGATGGGTTGATGCTCCGGGCCGAATTGAGTATGGCCAGGTCGTACAAAATCTTTGTCATCTTCTCCTTCGGGATCAGATCCTCCGGTTTTTTGATCGTTTCTTCCGCGCATGACAACAGGCCGCAAAACAGGAACAGGGCTATCAAAATTTTCATGCTCATCGGTTAAAGGTTAATCTAGAGGCATTCCGGGTCTCGGAAAACCGGCCATTTTCGTAAGCCAGGTGTCCGTTAATAAAGGTATGGGTCACAGCGGCCGAAAAAGTTTGCCCTTCAAAGGGAGACCACCCGCATTTGTAGGCTATATTCTCCTTCGTTACCTTCCATGGCTGCCTGGTATTAACCAGCACAAGATCGGCAAAATATCCTTCCCTGAGATAGCCGCGCTTTTCTACCTGGAATAAAATTGCCGGGTTGTGACACATTTTTTTTACGATGGTCTGTAACGGGATGCGCCTCTCCTCAGCACATTGCAGGATGGCAGGCAGGGCGTGTTGTACCAGCGGCCCGCCGGAAGGAGCTTCCTTATAGGGCCTGTGTTTCTCTTCCAGGGTGTGAGGCGCGTGGTCTGTGGCTATGACGTCCAGGCGGTCATCCAACAGGGCATCCCAGAGCATTTCCCGGTCTTCTGCCCGCTTGATGGCGGGATTCCATTTGATCAGCGTGCCTTTCGCCTCATAATCTTCCTGCGTAAACCACAGGTGGTGGATGCATACTTCGGCCGTGACCTTCTTTTCCTCCAGGGGGATGTCATTCCTGAAGAGCGAGGTTTCCTTGCCTGTGGAAACATGGAAAACATGCAGCCGGGCCCCGGTTTTCTCAGCCAGGGAAATGGCCCTGGAAGAAGACAGGAAGCAAGCTTCCTCGCTCCGTATTTCCGGGTGGCACCAAATAGGTATATCCT
>Ga0102953_1000358_pt1 | contig 32685 bp, 16 predicted proteins | sample SalPon2A_C_D2_MG_FD_78509 | JGI IMG/M metagenome (GOLD analysis project Ga0102953, IMG submission 78509) | Soil microbial communities from South San Francisco under conditions of wetland restoration - Salt Pond MetaG R2A_C_D2_MG | ecosystem: Environmental > Terrestrial > Soil > Wetlands | place... | reverse complement strand
GGCCCTGAATGACCACCGAATCAAACGCGGACCCAGCAAAAAAGCAAAGACGAAAAACACGATCATGCGGACGACCGTCCAGCCAAAGGTCACCAGGGCAGAACCGCTTGCGTGGGGGCTTCCGACATTCGTCTCCGCGGCGATAACAAGCGAAAGGACCAGCAGTCCAAGGACGTCATCAATCACCGCAGCGGCAAGAATTGTGGAGCCGGCCTTTGACCGCAGCTGTTTCAGGTTCATCAGCGTCTGAGCCGTGATGGAAACGCTTGTGGCCGTCAGGATGGTACCGATGAAAATGGACTCGCGCCACGCGAAACCCAGTTGATGGGCGATCACTGCGCTTCCTGCGAAAGGCAGGACAACTCCGCCGCCGGCTGCCCAGAAGGCAGGTCCAAAAGCTTTCTTCATTGCGTCGATGTCCGTCTCAAGTCCCGCCAGAAACATCAGGACGACAACCCCGACCTCCGCCAAGACGTTGATAAAGCCCGCCAGCGAGACCTGGCCGTGGCCACCCACGACTGCTGTGGCGGCAAACCACGGGAATTTCCATATGTTGATCAGCGTCGGCCCCAGCACCACGCCAGCCAGCAGTTCGCCTAACACGGCCGGAAGTCCGACGCGTGCGGCCAGCCCTCCTGCCGCCTTGGCCAGCAAGATGAGCAGGGCAAGAAAAAAAAGAACCTGGAGAGAAATGTTCATGTGCAAATTACCCGGCTGGCGGGCAGCGATTGAAACTTTCCCGTAATTCGCGTCCGCGGTTCCCCGAACGGCAGGGCTGGACGTTTTACTTCTTCAGAACCCGCTTGGCGTATCCCCAGAAGACCAGCAACGTCACAGCGCCTCCGCAGCCCAGCAATACCGGCGCAGATGGAGCATGAAAGACGCCAATGGCCATCACTGCCACGGCGCCCGCGCAGACAAACGCCGTTCGCCGCTCTTTTACCGCCTCGATGAATGCCGATCCCATATCCAAAACGGCTGACTCCGATTGCATGAAAATCTCCTCCAAAGTCTAATGCAAGGTCGAAAGGAACATATAAAGAATTGGAACAGCGACGCTGGCTGCAACAAGCAAAAGGGTCTTGCCTGAAAACGGCCGGTCCCAAGTAGGCCGGGCCAGCCCCTTCTGTTCGCGCTTCTTCTGTTCGTGGATGAGTTGGCCCACGAGCTTTCGTTCCTCAATGGAAGTTGCACAGTCCAGCGCCTTCTGCATCTCCTCATAGCCCTTCCTGGGAACGTGCAGCTTAAACTGGAGCTGGCCCAGCTTGAAATGGGCGAAGAAATTGTCCGCCTCCAGGTTGGTTGCCTCCTCCAGGTGATCCAGCGCAGGGTAGATCTTGCCTGTCACAGCATATGCGATGCCCAACCCCACATGCGCATCAGCATGTTCAGGTAGCAACTGCACTATCTGTTCGAAGCAAGAAGCTGCGGCTGCAGCCTCCCCGTGGTTCATGAGTTCCAACCCTTCCGAAAATTTTAGTGAAACCTCCGCCGGAAGAGTCGCGCTCCTTGGCTCCAGACATTCGGAGATTTCTGTGACTACCTCAACGCCTTCCCGAACAGCCAAATCAAAATCTACCGTTGCCATCGGATTCTCCTTTTACCCTTTTTCTTCGAGCTGAAACCCCAGGAGGGGGCAGCCAGCCACCTATGCGGTGCCGGCTGCCATCCCTGGACCCTGCATCTTCAAAACGAACTCTGGGTAGCCCAGAGCTCCCATTTCAGGAATATCCAGACCTTCAAGCTCAGCCTGCGGCGAAACGCGCTGGCCGACGAAATAGTCGACAAGCAGATTGAATACGAAAGAGAGCGTGAAGACAAAGCCGAGCAAGGTGGCTACGCCAATCATCTGGGCAACCAGCTGTCCGGCATCCCCGTAGAAAAGACCTTTAACCCCACCGATCCCGGTTCCGTCAGCAAACAAACCTACAGAAAGCACTCCCCATAGGCCGCAGGTGCCGTGAACGGAAATAGCGCCAACGGGATCGTCGATGTGGGCAACGCGGTCAATATACTCAACACTGAGGCAGACCACGACACCGGCAATCAGTCCGATGATGGCAGCCCCAATTGTATTGACGAATCCGCTTGGAGCCGTGATGGCCACCAGGCCCGCCAGCAGGCCGTTGCCGCCCATTGAGGCGTCCGGCTTGCCGTAGCGGATCCACATATAGAACACCGCTCCAAACGTTCCCGTAGCGCCAGCCAGCATGGTGTCAACCGCAATGGTGGCGATCCGTAAAGACCCGGAAGCGCCCAACGTGCTGCCAGGATTAAACCCGAACCATCCAAACGCCAGGATGAAGCAGCCGATCAGTACCATGGTGATGTCGTGGCCGGGAATGGCGTTAGACGATCCGTCACGGTTGTACTTGCCAATTCGCGGACCCACGATGATGGCCACAGCGAGCGCGGATAATCCTCCGACCGCATGGACCACGCCCGAGCCGGCGAAGTCAGCGTACCCGGCTCCGAGTCCATAGTTCGCTCCCAGTTGGGAAAGCCATCCGCCGCCCCATGCCCAATTAGCAAACAGCGGATAAGTGATGGCAGCCAGGAAGACGGATGATACTGCGAAAGCAGCAAACTTCCAGCGCTCAGCACAGCCCCCGGTGACGATGGTCGCGGCGGTATCCATGAAGACCATCTCAAACAGAAAGAGGACCATCACGGCTACGTCATAGGTGCCACCCTGCGTCAGGAAGAAGCCGTGGGTCCCCCAAAGTCCCCACGTTTTCCCTGCAATATGCAGGGCAAATTCCCCGCTTAAGGGCGCGGCACCTCCCAGGCTGCTGACCCCGGCGGCGCCACCCATCTGCAGGGCGAAACCGCAGACCCAGTAGGCAAAGAGGCCGATGCCATACACCATAAAGTTCATCATCATGGTGTGATTGGCGTTCTTGGCCCGGCACAGGCCGGTTTCCACAGCGGCGAACCCCGCTTGCATAAACATGACGAGGAACCCAGTGATCAGGGTCCAGACAAAATTGATGGCCACCTTGTTCTGCCCGACCTGGTTGAGGGTATCCGCGAGTGTAAGCCCGACTTTGGGATTAGAAACGGTAATGTCGTTCACGTTCCCCGTAAGGCTCCCGGACGCGTCACCCTTAGCCATTTCTTCCGCGGAAGGTGGGTTTGCCTCTTTCACCGGAAATGGGGCATTCAGAACTGGAGCGGGGGCGGCCTGGGTGCTGGTCGTCGGTTGACTGGGTGTTTGGGCCCAGACCGGGACCCCGCATAAAAAGTAAGCTGCGAGAACAAACCCGCGGATGATCCTATTTAAATTCTTGCGCCGCATGCATCTCCTCCGTTTTGAGAATCGGCCAGACGCCGTCTCGACACGTTGCAAAAGTCAGGAAACTGTTACTTTTTCCAGATGGCTTCCTTCGCGTAAGCACGATTCAGGAAGCCCAGAATCCCCGTCAGACACAATGCAATCCCGATCAGGGCAAAGATAAAACGAGCAGCCAGTGACGACGTCCACGTCAAGCTGGCCACCGGAAGAAGCCACCCGCAAACTGCCAGAAGCAAACCAATAAATTTCATTTCTGTCTCCAGATAGTTAAAATTCTTTCTTCCCCCCATTACCGGTTCTTCCCACCTTGTGCTGGGGAAAGGCCGGGAGCCGTTCCCTCGTCTCAACATCCGCATTTAGTCCAGGAACTCAAGCGGCTTGATCTTGCGGAAGCCGAACAGTGAGTACGCCAGTAGTCCAATACTAATCAGCGTTAAGACAACTCCGATTCCTGCGTGATCGTTCGACCAGAGCACCAGTCCCGCCACAAAGCCTGTGAAACCCGTCAGGAATGAGGTCAGATACCCACCCTGTTGTCGATTTGCAGCCATACATTCCTCCCTTTACTGATTGCGAATTACAAATCAAAACTTCAGGCCCGGCACCGGATCCTTTCCTTGATTACTCGGCGCCGTGGATGTTAAAGACGTACATCAGGCCCAACTCCAATGTGTTCTGGTTCTTCGTCAGCTCTGCCACCCCACGCGGGAAAAACGGTACGTTGGACATATCGCGCCGGAACTCCAGGCGGCTGATCAGGTCATGAGCAAAGGTGCGCTGAAACGTGAGTGTGTATTCGTTAATATGCTGTGCCGTACCAGTGGTGAACCCGTTGGGGTCATCGTAGTATTCGTAGCGAACTCCAAACGAGTACTGGTCATTGAAGGTGTACTTGGCGTAGGTTGCAATCCCTTTCCAGTTGACGGAATTCACTCCGGGAATCATGTCCACGGACCCGTAGTCAAAGTTTTCCAGAAGGGCCAGCTTCCCGGTCATATTCAGCTGGACCACCGTGTCCGAGAGGTTCCGCCAGTGCGCATTGGTGCCAGGGGTTTGGGGCCCGCCAAGGTAATTCTGCGTAATGCTCACCTTGGAACTAGGCGCCAGCGCCAGGCTGAAGCCGTACGTCTTTCCTGTATTGACCGCGACGATGTCGTTCCAGCCGTTGACCAGATAGCCGGTCAGGGTAACCTTGGGATTAAAGCTATATGCTGCCTGAAGGCCAAAGTGGTAAAAGGGTATGGCGTACCCAAACAGAATACCTCGGCTGTAATTCCAGTCAGGAGCAGATTCGATGACCTCTGCGCCCGCTGGAGTTACGAATTTCCCGAAGTCGATCTGGAGCCCCTTGCCGATAGGCGCGAGATAGGAAACATAGGCCTGCTCGACATTGCGATCAAACCCTATCCCGCCTGGTTCCAACCCATTAACCACATTGATAGCATTGCCGTAGCCGAAAGTCAGGTTGTAACCCAGCGGGGTATCTTTGTCCGGGGCCCTGTTGATGACGACCTCAGCAAGGTTTAGCGAGAACTGGTTCTGGTAATTATCGAAAACCCTGAGCCCGGCCTGGCGGTCTGCAGGGTGTTCAAAATCTAGCCCATAGTAACCGTCCACAGAGCCGCTGATGTTTGTGGAGTTAAACAGCCTCTCAGCCAAAGTCGGCTTGCTGGCTGGCGCAGCGGGCGCTTCTGTCACTGCCACCACAGTTGCCGCCGGCGCTTTTTCCTTTTGCGTCTGGGTCTTCTTCAACTGCTCGATTTGTGCCTTGAGGCTCTCCAATTCTTTCTGGAGTTGATCGATCTTTGCCGACGTGTCTGATCCGGCGCTCCCAGCCTGTTCCTGTGCGCCTAGCTGGGAACAACCTATGACGATTGCTATGAAGATCACCAAGGGCCCCACGGGAAGCCGCGAGAGTTTCATGACAGTTTCCTTCCCTTGTAATTTGGAGTTCCGCCCCAACCAGCGTGACTACCATAATGAGAGATAGTATTTCCTGTCCAATTAATAGTTATATTGAGTATGATAAAAAACTTTTGGATAAATTAATTTTCTGGCAGTAATAAGAAAAGAGATATATCTACGCCTTGAACGTTCCAGGCTCACCGGCGGAAATGGCTCACGGCTTTTCCGGGACAGGCGGGTCGCCCCCTGTATTGGTTGGGGTTTGACGATATGCCACCTTAGAGTCTATTTCTTGCAGACGGGAATTACCCTTCGGCTTCGGACACCTAGGGAATGCCCGTGGATCTCCCGGATCAGGCGCAGGAACAAGCCTGCTGTTAAGTGATTCTCACTTGAGGACAGCGCTCCCCTTCAGGCGTGCGGCATTTGCTGACTCCTCTGGGAAGTTGAACGGTGGAAATCAACTTCTCTTCTTTCCTGGGAAACGGGATGTTTTCAAGAAGGTTCCTGACGAGAATGCTTAATACCGGTATCTATTTGTCCGCAGAGATTTGGGGCACGGCGTGTTCGCCACGACCTCAAGAAAGAAGCAGAAGACTCGGCATCTCACTCGGGAGCTTAGGCGCAGAAGCGGGACCAGACCGGCGTTTTTTCTGTCAAGATCGGGAGTGAGGACCCTGATTCAAGTGGCGAAAAGAGGTGCGGATTCAGATTGATTCGGCGCGAAGCTGAGCATATACTAGTGCCATCCAGGCAGCTCATACTCGAGATTTCAGACAATTCCCTTGACCTGGGAGAAATGCAGGGGTTGTTCCCGCATTACAATTGAGTGCGCAGCTTTCGCTTCGAGGACCGGCAGCAATGAAGCTGGCCGATGTGAGATTGTCTCCTCATTTCTCGGAACAGGTAGTCTTTCGAGACCCTAACAGCTTCGGAATTCAGGAGGAGGGCCAGATATGAAACCTTTGTTCCTCCGATCGGTATTGGTCGTAACCATTATTCTTTTTCCTGCCTGGGGGGTAAATGGTAGCCCCCAACGCCGCCCTGCGCATCTTTCCCATCATGGATCGAGTCCGGCGCGATCTTCGTTAACCACCCTCAGCATTCCCGGGACCCGGCGCTCTTTCATGCGCATGGCCGCAATCAGCCAGCAGGTTCCTCCAGGTCAAGTGCTTCCACTGTTGGCGCACAATGTAGCAGTAGGAGGCTATACCTACAACCGGAAAGGCCGGAAGCCAAATTCCACCGAATACCTGACCCTCTTAAAGGATTACATTCAGCAGGCAAGGGAATTAATAGCGTTGGCCGGCCCAAGACGGGTGATTCGCATCAGCAGTTGCGATCAGGCCGGCCCTCTGCTGAAAGCTCTCGGCTACGAACTGGCAAGCCCTTGTGGACCGCAAACTACCCTTGCGACAGCGGATCGTGAAAGAGCTTTTCTTACTGACGACTCGGGATTCCCTCTGACGGCCCTGGAACAAACGCTTCGCGGAGGCGCGCCCTTTGAGTACGGATTTGGAACTTTCAAGGTTCCGGTGCTGTTCACTCAGGGCGACTGGACCGCACTTGATCCTAATAAGAAAGATGATCTGCTTGACGCTATCCTCTCTGACCCTCGCCTGGCAAGACTCTACTGGGCCGTGGCACGAATTGACCGGAATACCCGCAATTATCTGAGAAAGGCTCCGGGGCTAAAGGCCCTTTTACCTCTCGCCCCGGTCCTGGATTTCTACGGCTCCCAGATCACCATCCAGTCTGGACATGTTGTGGTCCCTGGAGGAAGGTCTGCTGAAGCAGCCTGGGCAAAACTGGCAGGCGCAAGTCCGAATTCACCGGATCGGTTTGTCGCTCATCTCCTTATGAAAGATGATGGTTGGTTGGCGGCTTATTTTGACGGGTTGTCGCGGGTTAGCCCTGTGCAGCAGGCGTATCTATCACAGGCTCAAATCCTCCCGCGGTTTTACAAGGCACTGGTTGGCAACCATGTATCCCCCGGCCCGGCTCGTCCGGTTTTCAGACCGGATGCAGGGCTGTTGCTTCTCGCGTCCGCAATTCAACTGGGTCCGAACGGCGAGCTTCGTATTCCAGGAAACCTGGAAGTGTGGAAGCAGGTGATGAAAGTCTTCCGAAGGCAGTACCGTTTCAACCTGGTGCGCCAATGGTCCAAGAGGGCCAGTGCATGGAAGGGTCCTGATGGGTTAGTGGAAGCCATGTTTGCCTTATCCCGCCTCAATCTGGACAATGGGCCGTTACAGGCATTTCTCTCTGTGAACAGCATTGATCGCGCGCGTTCTTCAAAAGACCGTCTGGCACCAGCGACGGTGCAACTGCTGGCAGACAACTTCATGCAGTTTGGCGACCAATACTCCACGTTTTCCGAGTTCTTGTTGAACGATCGATCGATCATTCACTTCATTAAAATGGCCCAGGAAATTGATGATATCCACGGTCAGAATTTGCGCTCCGACGCCATAGGGATTTTTCAGGCCAATGTGGGTTTATGGAAAATTCTGGCCAGGCAGGGCGAAATTCCGGAAGCCAACTGGGACAAGTCCTGGCAGGCATTGATCAATCCCTTTTCCAGCATCCGGTCGGACGCCCAACTTTACCAGGCAGCCCGAGTCTCGATTCGACAGTTGTTGCAATCTTCTGCGGGCAAACCCAATCTGTCGCAGAGCCAAATCATTGATTTGCTTGCCGGGCCGGAACAGTCGAGTCCGGAAGGCAGGCACGTCAGGGAGGATCTCGCCAACAAGATTCGCTTGATGATGGCCTCCCAGCGCCTCGTGTCGCTTGACACCCTTTTCGAACTCGGCGACGGGCTGGAACTCATGTCCAAGGGCAAGACTCTATCCAGGAATTTGATACCACTGGCGGCACAACTTCGTCAGTTTCAGTTGCCCAAACCCTTGTTCACAAGAGGTGAACGGGCCGAATGGTCCATGGGCCTTTATGAAAATAAGCACCTCCAGAGTGAGATGCGAACGAACCTGGCTACTGTCATTAAATCCAAGCCCTCTCGTGCCAAGCTTGCGGCAGCCCGCGGTGAGCTGGTTCCATTCCTGAGAGATACCCTTGTGGGCCTGAACTACGCTTACTATGAACCGCCGGGCGCGCAGATGATTTATAACAATTCCCTCTTCGTGCGTTCCCACGATTTTTCAGGGAAAAGCAGCATGGAAGATAACCGCTCCTGGAAAACGCCCGACCTATTCGGTCGCGGCCTTTCAGCTGGCGGCGGGGCTCACCTGGTGGGTTCGCTGTCAAACCTGCCTTACGTTCTTGCGGAAGCAGAAGAGAATTTCATTATTCCGAATAACGTGCAGTCCTTGATCTGGGAAGACCTCGTCCCAACGCTCATGACCGGCGCCGTCCTTCCGCGCTGGTGGCACGTGTCAAAAAGCGAGCTCCATGCCGTCGCGCTCTACCAGAAGTTTGGGGAGGAACTGGTGAGGGCTGCCAGCACAGATGTTCAATTGCGTGAAAAAGTGATGGGCATTCTCTCTGATCGAATGTTGCCCAGAAGATTTGAGCAGGTTGAGGGAGATTTGCGCGACGGACGGTCCAATGCCGCACTCAAAAGGTTGACCCCGGCTGATACTTTCTGCCTGGCTGGGGAGTTTCGCAGGAAATACCCTTCCGTAGACCCTGAAGGAGGAAACGCCGAGAAGGCGATTGACCGGCTTGCTCAGCAATTTCCAAAGGAAGTCAGCTGGAAACGGTTGTCGGAGGATTTCGGCGTTCCTCATCCTGCGTTCGCGGACACAAATGCACTTTCACTGATTAATGTGAAACCCTTTCCCACCTACCTGGGTTACTCCAGCCGGCTGTTGGCCGAATCATGGGAGTCCAACAATTTGTATTGGGCACGTTTGGCAGACGAAAAGGGCTATCCACCTGTAATGTTAAACGTTCTGGTCCCGCAACTGACCTATCGCATGGTCGAGAACATTGCCGCTACTTATCTGGACGATTGGCCTGCCTTGCTCCGGTCATTGCGAAAAACCGGAAAGGAGTTTCAACAAGGGAAGGTGGCTGCTTTACCCGGCGGGGGAAGCAGCTCCGGGCTGTGAAAGCCGTTTGGATGGGGGCGGGCGTTTGGCTGCGCCCTCCCGGGTTTCAGAGAAGTTGGGATCATCAGGGAAGGTGAACTATGGGACAACGATCTTTTCTGCTCGCATTATTTTGCATCGGTGCACTTGCGGTTTCTGGCGTCGCGGCCACGGCACAGAAACCGGACTCTAACGTAACGGTCGTCCACATCAATGTCAACATGGTCCAATTGGACGTGGCGGTAACAGACAAGAAAGGAAGATATGTGACCGGCCTGGGTCCAGCTAATTTCGAGGTTTTTGAAGACGGAATTCGAGAAAAAATTGCAGCTTTCGGCGAAGAGAACGGCGCACCTCGAAGTGTGCGATACTCCGGACCGGGCGGCAAGGTGCCTCGACTGGGCAAGTACGTTGTTGACAGTCCTCCGGGATCCAATCTAATTGCTGCGTCTGCGCCGGGCGCCAGCGTTTTTATCCTGTTTGATACCAGCAACTACATGTTCCGGGGGTTCGCCCTCGCCCGGGATGCCATTGCGCAGTTTGTCCGGTCTCTCGATGGTGCTGACCGAGTGGCATTCTATTCTTACAGCCGCGATTTTTTTCGCGCCTGCCCGCTCAGTGACCACCACACCAAAGTTCTCGAGGCCGTCCGCTCCACTGTAGCTGGAGATGACGCGGCGCTATACAATGCGCTGTTATGGACCCTGAAAGACGCCGACAAGTTTTCCGGTCGAAGGGTGATTGTGGTCTTTTCAAACGGACCCGATGACGCCAGCATGGTATCACCTGAAGATGTCCGGGAGTTGGCCCAGTCCGAGGGTATCCCGATCTACATGATCAGCACCCGGGAGGCAGAGCGAGACCCGCTTTCGACTGCCGTCTTCAAACGCATCAGCTCGAGCACGGGCGGCAAGGCTTACTTTGCCGGTCACTGGCAGGACCAGGAGAAGGCATTTGCATCCATCCGCGCAGACCTGGCGCACCTTTACACGATCAGCTATTATCCGGCCCCAAATCCGAATCGCGGATGGCGCAAGATCACGGTAAAAGTGACGGGCGTGAAGGCGAATAAATATAAAATACGCACACGGACCGGATACCGGCCCAGAGTGCTGCACGAGACAACCGAAGCCGTCCCTCTTCCGAAAAGTGAGGTGCCACTGCCCGGTCGTGCTAGCAGCAAGTAGTTAACCAGCAGGATTTCCGCGGACGCATACCCTCAGGGGTGGCTACTACTTCGTTTGAGCTATCATCCGACCAAGAGACGGAAGGTGCCGGCCACCCGGCGCAAGCTCACATTTTCAACCCGTCCAGCATCCCGGCTTTGAGCCAGGCCAGGCCCTGCCTGGCGTAAAGATACGACTGGTCAATCTTCAGCGCCTTCTCGAAATTCTGCTCAGCCAGGGAGCGATTCCCCTGGATAGCGGCGTAAATGCCTGCCATGTCATAGGCATGGAGGCGTAGAGTAATGGAGTTGTCCGTTTTCCTTTGCTCGTTGACGGGCACGAATCCCTTAAGCCAGGCGTCTGCTTTTTGCACCTGCCCGGACTTGTAAAGGCCGATGGCTCGGAACAAACCATTGCCCTGGATGTCCTGATCCGCCGTATTGGCAGCTGCTTGCCACGCGGCCATAGCCGCAGAATGCTTTCCTTCGGCCTGCAGCAGCAATGCCTTATACATCAGCAGCCGGGAACTTGTGATTTTGGCAAAGCTGTCGACACCCAGGTTCGGCGGAGGATTCTGCGCCGCGGCTATATCATCCAACGCCTTCTTGAACTGGGAATTCTTGGCAGACTGGAGTGCCCGCATCAACTGGATTCCCCTGTAAAGATGCAGGAGGGAATAGGAAAGGTGAGTTGGGGCAAAGGTGTGGGAATTGAGAATCTTCAAAGCCTTTTCGTCGTTGCCCACCTGGGCTTCCAGTGACGCCAGTCTCTGCAGTAACTCATCATTGTTGGGCTCCAGGGCCAGAGCTTTCTTAAAGACTTTCCTTGCTGCCTGGATATGTCCCGTGCGGGCATTCGCATTGGCAACCAGTAAGACCGTCGCCAGGTGATCAGGCCGAACTTGCAAAGCCCGTGTCAGCAGGCTCAAACCTTTATCCTGATTCCCTTCCACCATCATCGCCATCCCCAGATCCCTCAACGCCGGAAAGTTGTGCGGACCTTTCTGCACAGCCGCGGCCCAGAGGTCGGTCGCTTCCTTTCGGCGGCTTCGGCTGTAAAATAGATCACCCAGTAGCACGTCGGCATTGGCATCATCGGGCACAATATTCAGCGAGGTCTTCAGAACCCCCACATCTTCCGAACGGAAGGGGAATATGTGAATCCTCATGTCCTCCTTCCGCGCCTCATTAATGAAACCTCGCGCGGCTTGCTGATCTCCAAGTTTTGCCGCCGCATAAGCACGGTAGTAAAGGAGCATGGGGTAGGGAGCGTGGCTGGTGGCTGTGGCATTCCGGCCATGCGGACGCAACGGCCATGCCCCCGATGGAAAGGGGCCTGACTTGGCTGTCAAGGCAATGCCCCGGTCGAGAACCTGAGCGGCCTCCCGCCATGCGTAAAGACGGATGTATTCGGATGCCAGTCCTAGATATCCCTGTGGAGAGTGGGCACAGGCGCGATCGAAGAGATTCAAGGTGGTACGTTCCATGCCGGAGGCCGTGCCGGTGAGCGCACCAGCCGCCATCAGCCGCTCCGCCAGAGCGAACCGGTTGGTGGGGTCGAGCTTGAGAATGGCTTTCCGCTCGCGGGCCGCCTGCGCGGAGTTCCCTTCTTTACGCAGCACGTAGGCGTAGGCTTCCCTTACCGCAACACTTTCCGGAGTCAGCGCTGCCGCCCGTGAAAGTTGATGCAGGGCTTTGCCCATATTGCCCTCCTGCAGCGCCAGCAATCCGAGCAGGTAGTAACGCAGATTGAACTTGTCGCATGAGGGGAGGATCCGATATATCTGCCGCCGGGCAGCCTGCCCGCGTCCAAGCTCGGAATAGATGACGCCCAGGTAATAGTGGGCATTGCCGTTGGTGGGATCCCGCTGGATCACCTTTTTGAAGTGGCCGATGGCTTCCTCCGTATGGAAGCGTTGGAGCGCCAGCAAACCCAGTTGGAGCTGCGCAGGTGGGAAAAGGGGATCTTTGGTGAGTGCCTCATTGTAGGCTCTCTCCGCATCGTCAATTTGTCCAAATTTCTGGTAGCCCAACCCTTCCTGATAGAGCTGATCGGCTGTAAGGGTGGATGCAGGTCCAAACTTGCGCGGAACTGAATCGCTGGCATACTTGGCGTTGGGATGCTCGTTATCCGGATAGAACTTGTGGTTCATAAGAACCTTCCCGTCCTTGGAAAGAATCTTCAGCTCCAGGACCTTCCCATGAGTGCTTGCGCCCAGCGGGATCTCCGCGTGCGAGGCGCTACCCACCTTCAAGTCACCGGTTGCATTCCAGATTTTCTGTTTTCCCGCATATAGCTCCTGAACAACGCCCGGATAATCAGCGGTCGGCGTCACGGCAAGACTGGCAGCCCCTGGCCGCTTGGGAGGGATCTTAAAGTGGACGGCGACGTTAGGATTGGCTGTGGTCAGCCCGCCGAGGTGACCCGCGCCATACCAGTACTCTGTCCATCCGTCAGACATGCCCGGGTCGATAAACTCATAGATGCCATCCCAGATATAACGGCCGCTTTGCATTTCCATGTACAGGTCGCCGTGGTCAGAGTATGTCGTTGCCTGCTGTTTGCCCTCCCGAGCCGATCCAAAGGTCCAGGTCTTCATGCCGCGCGCCAGGAGATGATTCTTATAGCAGATAGTTCCGAAATCATTTTTGTAATCGTAGATCGACATGTAGTTGTCGTAGATATTGAGTCCAAAAACGCCAAGCATGTTCACATTGTTCTTGTTCCAGCTCAGGTCTGTCCCGTTGATGACCGGCCATGGGGTTAGAGCCTCGCTTACGTGGGTGATGACCTTGGTCATTGGGTAATCGAACCGGCTGCCCTCAGAGGCCTTGACACCGGCATTCGTCCAGATCAGATAGCGGTTGGGAAGCAGGTTCTTGTTGTACAGGTGCACTTTAACTTGAATGTAGTCCTTTCCGGGGAAGAGGGTAACCGCCATGCGGATCTTGTCACGGAAGAAGTGGTCAACGTGGCTCAGGATTACCGTGGCGCTGCCGTCCTTGTGACGCACCAGCGCCCACGGCCACGGCTCACCGGGCCAGGTGATCATGTGCGTGTCGTAGGGCCCGTAAAGTTCCAAATCCCCCACCAGCCAGGCGTCTCGGGGATTGTAACGGCTGGGCTTGATCGCCGAAGGGAGATAAAAGAGCTGGCGCCTCGCAACCTTGTCATATGCCGAGAAAATGCGTCCGCCAAGCTGGGGCAGAAACTCCAGCTTCAAGTACTTGTTTTCCAAGACGAGTTCGTCGTAAGTCACGGGGACGGGCTTCTCCGACCGCGTTTGCCAATCCACCCTTGTGTAAGGGTACAACCCCATGTTCTCGATGGATTTGAACAGAGGCGCCACCGTCTCTGCACTGCGGTAAGTGTAAGTGGGATAGACCAGCTTTCCATGGGTGAACTTCACCGCATCCGGCGTGCTTGCGTGGGCAACCTTAAACCCGGATAGAAAAACAAGGCAAGCCGCGAGAGCCGCCAGACGGGCTAATCGCGTCAGCTCCAAATTTAAAGGACAGCGCAAACCGGCCACAGAATATTTACCGCAAGTTCCCATCTCTCTCCTTCCCCAGACAACCTTGTGAATTTTTGTGAGAGTACAACATGTGATCTTACACCTTCAGGCGAATTCCTACGATTACTTTCGCTTATAAGCATGGCCAGTCTTTGGATATGCGGCGGCCGGTCGTTTTTATGAAGGGCTATATCGAGGCACCCGCCAGCAAGTCGGCCCCGACTTCGCGGGAGTCGATCTGAAGGGTCTCCGGGCTAGTATCGACAAAGAACGGCAGCACAGCGTGCAACAGGTCAAAATTTACTGTTGCGACAAACGTGCAGGGCGGCTCGATCACTTCGTCACCGGGCCCAGTGCTTCAAACCGCACTCAGCCCCAGGCCTCCCAGCTTTTCGGTGTGCAGTTTGCCGTCGCGGACCAGGAATAATCCCGGGAATTTCTTCAGCCACGGCTTGTTCGCCGCGGGCACGTACTCCCGCCCGTTCGACTCCAGCGTATCAATAGGTGCAACGTGGGCGGCGATGCCTGCCGACTGGATGAGCGAGGCTCCGGGGCAGGTGAGGTCCTGCGCCGACATGTACATCTTGAACTTTTGCGCGGCGGCGTTCAGCAGCACGGTCTGGCTTTGCCCTTTGCAGGCTTTGAGCGCCACGCCGGTATAGCCAAGCTTGCGCCCTCGCAAAAGCGCGTCATACCCGGTCAGCGATTCGTCCATGACCACGGGCTTGAGCCTGGAAACCTTGAAAAGCATTTGTGATGGGTTGTCGATCAGGTCCCGCGACTCCGGCTGCTCAAGATAAAGAATGCGGTCGTAGCCGCCGGGCGATTTTTCCTTGATGCGACGGATGGATTCCATCAGGTAATCAGCGTTTGGGCACCCCTCGTTGAAATCCAGCGTGTAATACCAGTGGCGGACGCCGCGGCGGTTTTCCACTTCCGTAGCTATACGGTCAATGTGCAGCACTCGGGCAACGTCGGGCTCAAGGTTGTTGCCGTCGAGCTTGATTTTCAGGTGAGTGAGACCGTCGGCAATAATCCATTGGGCCAGCGTTTGCGGCAGACCGTCGTGCAGCCACTTTTTGACATCAGAAGCTTCGATTGGGTCGGACGCTCCCACTGAATGATTGCACCACACCCACGGTTTGGGCGCCTTCAGCAGATACTGGCTGGGATATTCGCCTTTAAATTGCGGTGCTAGGTAATGGGCCAGGTCATGGCTCATAAATTCCCGGCCGTAAGTCAGATAGCAGTTGAGGCCGTGAGCCTTTCCGAATGCGTCGTGAATGGCGGCATCGAAAGGGCTCGCGGTAACCAGCGTGCAAAGCTTGGGGACCGGCTGAGGGAGATGCATTTCCTTGGTGACTTCAGCCGCCGCGCGAAGGTATTCCGGCTCCAAGGTAAAGTTGATGTCGATGGGATGGCCGGGCTGGTTGTAATCCAATGTGATTTTAGAGATATGCTCCGCAAGCCGTTTCATCGCATTGAGCGTGGTGTCATAGGAGAGCGTTTTCGATGGAAACGACCATTCATTACCCATAGTCATCGAGCCGAATCCATGGGCCACATGCCCCGAAACCGTCTCAACGGTGCAATGAACGTCCAGCAGCGTCACTTTGTCAACGCTGCGCCCGCCGAATTCATAAGGAGTGCGATATGGAAAATTTTCGTAGCTGACGCGAATGTCCTTCACGCGAATGTCGCTGGATTTTCGCTTGGGTGCGGCCATGGCAATTCCTGTTGCCAGCGGCGAGAGCACAGCCACGCCGGCAGTGGCAGATTTCAGAAAACTCCGTCGTGTGATTTTACTATGTGATCCCAAATTTACCCCCCCCTTACAAGGAATCTTGTGTAAACTCCAGCACCCGCTACTTGCAATGTCTCCACACGCCCTCGTGACGCCTGAGGGCTCACGTGTGCTGTTCGCCGCCACGTTGTTGAGAGAACCAGTCGAAGGCGCGCTGCTGCAACCGGCGTGGAAAGCGGTTGATGTCCATGGGCGTTTCAAATTGCAATGCTTCCGGGTGGCCCAGTAGGTCATAGACCTTCTTTGGCCCCTCCATTTCTCGCCGAACATCCGCCACGCGCGCGTACCGGTCCAGTTCCGGCGCGATTAGCAGCACAGGCTTCGGAGCAACCAACGCCAGGACTTCATCAAAGTCAAATGGAACGCGGTCTTCATGGTCGGCAAAAAAGCCCAGCCGGGGCAGCAGTCCGTGGAGGTGCGAATAGTGGCCGATTCCTTCGGTGCCTTTATCGGCAGTCTGCAACCGCAGCGGATCGAAGCCGCAGACGGAAACCAGGCCTTTGATGCGGTCTTCGAAAGCCGCCGTCAGCAACCCAACCTTGCCACCCAGCGCGTAGCCCATCAGGTAAATCTGCGATGAGTCAATCTCCTCCAAAGCAGAGAGCGCGTCAATGGCCGCCCGCGTATCCTCAATCATGTTCCCCATCATCGACCACTTGGGGTAACGCTGATAGAAATCTTTGGCCTCGTGGACGCGCGTTCCATAACCGACCAAGTCAAAGGCAAAAACCGCAAAGCCTTTTTTCCAAAGCGATGGAAATGAGGGTCTCTCATCCTGGCCGTACGCCCACTTGGTCGAAATCCACGGATGCCCCGCCGACCACCCATCCTGGTAGGAGTGCTGGTGCAGCCAGACGACAACAGGACATTCCCCGGGCTTGGGTTTACCATCAGACCCCAACGGATAAAACAGATCACCCATCAGGGAATTTCCAAACGGGATGCCCGTAGCGCCAATTCCCTGTCGTGCCAGCATCTCCCGCTGGTAGAGGTCGCCGTAGCGCCCCCAGTTGTCTTTCGCAGGCCGGCGATAAAGGGTTGCAAGCCAGCCGTCAGTCGCCAGAATCTCGTCCGCAATACTGTGGTTCTCCGGAAAGGGTACGCGAGGCGGTGCCTCGCCCAGAACCTCCGCGATATTCCGGCGAATGGACTTCTTCTTTTCCTCCCACTGGGTAATAGAAGTGGCGGGTTTACCATCTTTGTAATTCAGGAAATCACCCACAGACCTTTGGGGATATCTGAGTGGGTCAATTTTCTCCCCGCTCGTCTTCTCCCAACCTGCAAACGTATAGCCCAGAATCCAGGTCTCGCGTTTCGGAAAGTGATTCCGGCCGAACACCGAGTCGAAGAAATCAACGATCTCCTCAATGCGCTCCGCGCCGAATTCATGCTCTCCATCGCGAAGGTGCAGCCAGAGGTTTTCTTCATGCCCCACAAATCGGTAGGCTCGTAGGACCGAGCGGTAGCCATGCTCAAATCCAAACGGATTGCCGGCAGATTCGGCATAGCCGGCGAACATCATCAGGCCGCGCGGAGCGATGGCGGCCATCAGCAGGTTCTGGTCCACCGGAAGCTTGTCTTCGCGCCCGGCAAAGAAACGCAGCCGCGGATGAAACCAGTGGGGCTGGGCGCCGGTCAGCAGCTCGATACTTTCATTCACAAACATGTCGGTGGTATATCGCCAGGGATCGGCCCCTCCTGTATTGCCACTCGACGGGACGACAGCTGCAATCCTCTCGTCGAAGGCCGCCGCCAACAGCGCCTGCTTCCCGTTTCGGGAATGGCCCGTCAGCCCGATCTTTTCACCGTCCACCTCAGGCAGCGTCAGCAGGTAGTCTACCGCCCGGGACCCGGCCCACGCCCAGCGCGCCAGGCAGGAAAAATCGTACCGGGGATAGATGTCAATATAAGCGTCGGAGTCATCGCTGTGGCCGTACATGGGGTCGGCGGCAAAATAGATGCAGCCGATGTAGCCCCGCCGTGCCCCGATGGCTGCCCACGGCCGCTTGCGAGGATGGTTCGTCAGGAAAACCGGGAACGGACCTTTGCCATCCGGAATAATCAACTGGACCCGCAGCGTGGCGCGATGGTCCGGGCCGAACTCCAGCCGCACGTCGCGCACAGTTGTGGTTCCTTCACGCCGGGTGCCGGTGACGACAGCACGCAGGTTGTCCGGCCTGGGAGGCATGGTGCCAAAAACCCAGCGCTCCGTCTGCGAACGGATCCACCGCTTCTGCCGCTCCCATAATGCCTGGCTGGTTACGGGAATGTTGTGGCCATTCTCGCGAAGCACCAGCGGGTCTGGCAGGCCGGGAATGGATGGCATGGCATCGAAATCCGGAGGCAGTGCGCCGGTGCGCTTCACCCAGTCTTCCCAGGTTTTGTCGTAGGCATTGATGCGTCCCGTCCGGGGCGGACGGCTGTGGGGGAAAATTCCGAGAAACTCTTCAAGCTCCTTGCGCCGTTTCTCCTGGTCGCCGGGCGGCGCGGCAGAAGCCGCAGAACCGTCGAGCTCTCCGCCTGCCATGGCTGAAGCTCCCATCGCCATCGTCGCGCTCTCGACGAAGAACGTTCTCCGTGTAATATCCTTGTCGCGCTTCACAGCACCCCCACTTTCCACCTTGCGGCCAGCCGTTCCAATAGAGCCTGCTGCGACACTCCATAGGATTCGCGAATAACGGATTTGAGGTAGTCGAGATTTTCTTTGATGGCCACCATAACCCTGGGCACCTTGTCGCGCGACAGCACAAACCCCAACCGGTGAGAAAAACCGGGAATCAAATAATCATGCTGGTACGAGATGAGGTTGTGGCAATCGATTTCGAGAGAATCTGGAAAGACTCCTTCCAGCGGGATATCCCCTGGCCCTTGGGGCAGATGACCGCGCTCCACTGGTGCGAACCGGTCTTTCTCCAAAAAAATCTTTGTCGACCATCATTTTCAAGCGAGGGGAAACTAAATTGGTTGAAACCCTCCAGTTCAATTGCGGAACGGGCTTTGAAAATAAACAGGGAGTTCCCCGGAACGGCCCGCGCCCCTCGGCGGGTGCGACGGCTGCGAGCCCCCGCCCCACAAACGCAACGGCCCCTCCGAGCGCTCCGGAAGAACAAACTTACAGGAATTCCTGTCTCGAAACCTGTTTGTCCACTGCGTTCCCCTCCTTCAGGGCAAGCCAAAGCATAGAATGTTCGGCCCGACTGCAAGCGCCACATATTGCTTTCCATCCACCGTGAAGGTCATTGGCGAGGTCTTGTTTTCCCCGTTGGTTGCAAAGCGCCACAACGTCTTTCCGTTGCGGGCGTCCACAGCTACGACATTGCCGCTGGGATCGCCGTAAAACAGAAGTCCGCCTGCCGTGGCCAGAACCCCGGCCTCTCTCTTCCCTACGGCTGGACCGCGTTCCTGCACTTTCCACACAATTTTTCCAGTATTGATATCCAGCGCCTCCAAGTATTTCTTTGCGGGTTCTTCTTTGGGCTGCTTCTTCTTCCAATTGCTACCCAAAAGGCTGACTTCGCACTTTTCAAGCGCCACCAGATAATAGAGTCCGGTCTGCGGGCTGAAGGCGGTCCCATTCCAGTTGGTACCATAGGACCCCGGGCAGAGCAACCCTTTCTGCTGGAGAAGCTGCGGTCTTCCGTCGGGGCCGATGCCGGTGGCCCATGTGACCCGCACAAACGGTTTGGCCAGCAGCACATGGCCGTTGGTCCGGTCCAGCACATAGAAGAAACCATTCTTGTCCGCGTGCAGCAGAAGTTTCCGTTCGCGCCCCTGGAACTTCGTATCGACCAGCACTAAGGGCGCATTCGCGTCCCAGTCGCGGACATCATGAGGCGTCACCTGGTAATACCACTTGAGCTTGCCGTTATCCGGATTGAGCGCCAGGATACAGGCGGTGTAGAGATTATCTCCCGGCCGCACCTGGCCATTCGAGTCCGGATAAGGATTGCCGGTGGTCCAGTAAAGCGTGTCGGTTTCGGGATCATAGGAACCGGTTAGCCACGTCGCTCCTCCGCCGTTCCTGGGTGGATTGCCACCCCAGCTTTCGGCTCCGGGCTCTCCCTTGGAAGGAATGGTCCAATGCCGCCACAGGAGTTTGCCGTCCGAAGCTCTGTAAGCCGCCAGAAATCCGCGTATCCCCCAGTCGCCGCCGGAAACACCCGCAATCACCATATTTTTCACCACCAGCGGAGCCATCGTTGAGCCGTAGTGCATGGGTTCTTCGGGCATTGCCTGTTCCCACACCAGTTTTCCAGTGGTACGGTTCAAGGCAATCAGGTGGGCGTTGTCGGTCACCCGGAACACCTTGTCGCCCAGAATGGCCATGCCGCGATTGGTGCCAAGCGCCGCGTCCCCCACAATGCCTGCGGTTCTCGGGCGCGAATACGACCAGATCTCCTGGCCCGTGCGGGCATCCAGTGCGTAGGCCCGCTGCGGACCGGTTGCGTACATGATGCCGTCGGCGACTAGAGGTACCACTTCCAGCCCGAAGTACTGCATGTTCAGGTGGAAATAGGCGGTGTCCGGAAGAAACTGCTTCCACAGCGGCACTGTAAAAACCCATTTCAGGCGCAATTGCTTCACATTCGAAGTATTGATCTGCGAGAGTTCGCTGTACCGGTTCCCGCTCAGGTTGCCATTGTAAGTGAGCCAGTCGCCCGGCCGGGGATGAAGAATCCTTGACCAGGAAATATCGCCAGGCGGCGGCCCTGTAGATTTGCTCATGCCCAGCTTGACTCCGGTCAGCCCGCTGAGAAACGCAATCAGATTCTGCAGCTCCTCCTTGCTGGCCTTCACCTGTGGCATCTGCGATTGCTGATCTTCGCTGATAGATGAAACATCCTGGTTTCGCAGCAGGTGAAACCGCCCCTTCAGGTCCTGCACCACAATTTCAAAGTTGCTCCGGCTTCGCGCAAAGCCACGAACGGTTTTGCCGTCGCGCAAGCGCACCGTCACCATCTGGTAGTCGGGAGTGATGTGTGCGCTGGGATCAATTAACGAGTTCCGGATTTCCGCGACGGTCATTTCGTGCGCGACGTCCGAGAGGTCCGGACCCACGGCCGACCCCCTACCATCAACCATGTGGCAACCGGCGCATCGACCTTTGCCGAAGAAGTATTGTTCTCCTGCCGCATGATCGCCGGGCACTTTGCTTTCAGCAGCCGGTGAGTTCAGCGAATGGATGAGCGCTGCAAGTGCGTACAGCTCACCGGCCGGCAAAGGGAACGCTGGCATGCCGGCCTTGGGCACACCGTTGCGGATGAAGCTGCGCAGCCAGGAAACCGACCGCCCACGCAGCCTGCGGTTCCCGGCCAGCGGTGGTCCGTACTCGCCACCCCGCGCATCCACCCCATGACAGCCGGCACATTGCTCCGCATAGGTTCTGCCACCTGTTGTGGCCTGCAGGGTCTGGCTTGTAGAGGTTTGTCCCCACAAAAACGCCAAGCTCAGGCCAAACGCGGCAAGCATCAGGCAGGCAGCCCAGCGGAATTGCAGTTTTTGAAAGAAAGCATGCATTTTTGTATGGGTTCGACTCGTCAAGGTTCTGTTCCAAAAGATAACCGAAGATGGCGGCCCGGAAGGTCGCTTCAATCAGGTTCAAAAGTGGCTTCCTGCTCTTCGGGAGCTTGTCACGTCACGGCCATCCGCAACCTCGCTGACAGGAATGTTCAGCTTTTCCGGCTTACCAACTCGGCGAAGTCGGCTCCCATTGTACTCCTGCGCTCAAGTTTCTATAATCTTTCTGCTTTCACTCGGCGCCAGGGGCTGTTGGCCACCAGGAAACCCTGCGGTCCGAACCGCACCGGTGTCGAAGTTGCAAGCCTGTGCTGCGAGTCCTGGAGCCGGAAGGGCGGAGGGTTGCGGGATTTCAACCTAAGGCGTTCTATAGCTGCATCTTACGAGCTTAATCGTTGGGATTGGCCTGGAATGGCCGTGCGGCGGAAGGCGGGGGAACACGCCGAATATGGTGTGACGAAGCAACCCTTTTCCACCCGGTTTGCGTCAGAGATTATTCTTGGTATTTAACTTCGCCCAGAGTATCTATACCCGGGGTCACGGCCTTGCAGGGATTATTCTGCATTTTTCTCCCTGCTATAATGTCTGGGGTGATTTCACAAAGGGCCAGAAAAGCGCGCCATGATAAAGTTGCATCGCAAACCAACAGGTTGTATTGTATTTTGATATCAGTCTATTAGGAGACCGATTTTGTCCAACGCGCGGGGCAGATGCGGAACTTATGGCGCCACGGCCCTGGGCTCCATGTTAAAGGATAAACCAAGTGGGGAAAATTTACAGTTTACTGCTCGTCGCCATTCTAATCTTGTGGATTCCGGTTTGCAGCGCCGCCCAGGATACTTCAAATCAACAAGCGCAGCCTGCCCAGACGACGAACAGCACCGGTGCGACCGCCTTTGCCGTGGCTGTCGGCAAACACACCAATCTGGGAGGAATCTACACCGCGGGCATTGGTGTCGGGTACAACATCACTAAACATTTCGGAGGCGATATTGGTGCCTCCCTTTACACGGTTCAAAGCCCATACTCCGCTGTTTCCAATCACGATTGGAACTGGACAACACTTGCGGGGGACCCCTTTGTTGATCTGCGTTATACAACCAAGTGGCACGGGCTGGATGCGACCTCCGTTCTGACCGGAACCATTCCCATTTCGAGCGCCGATCGGGTTTTCAGCACCGGGCGTTTTGGTGTGGATTGGTATAACCACGTCAGCACACATTATGGAGGGTTCACCCCTTTTGTGAATTTTGGCGCGGCCAACGAAACAGTCGACAGGTATGTGATCCCGCGCCCTTATAACATTGCGCGCCCGTATCAGGTTTTTGGCGTCAACGGAAATGGCGAAGTGGGCGCGAACTTCACATTATTTAAGGATTACACGGTTGGAGCCTCCGTATATGGCATCGTTCCTTTCGGGCACCAAAAAGTTTTCAGCAGGCTGGTCACACCCAATTCCAGCGTTGTCGGAGACGCAAATCACTACCGTGTCTGGAACAATGCCTTTGAAACCATTGGCGGCACTGAGTTGGGACGCGACAACGGCTATTCCGGGTGGGTCGAAGTCGCCAAGGTCAAGAACCTGAAGGTGCAGGCCGGATATACCTACAGCGTTCACTATCGATGGGGTTCCGCGTACCTGATGCTGAAATTTGACGGGACTTCGCTGATTCGTTTTCTGACGGCAACCGACTAGGTGCGCCAGGAATGTGGCGCCCGCTTGCCATCGCTTGAATTCGAACAGGTGAAGTCAGTGAATTTTTGTGAAGCGAAGGGAAAAGAGATTTTGAAAAGCAATACGGGCGTCTGCCTCCTGGTAGGTATTCTGTTAGGACTTGCGACGTGGTCATCGGGCTATGGCCAGGAACGGGCTCAGGTTCGCATCCCTGCAGTCGTCCCCAAGGCCAGGGAAGTGATTTCTTTTGACCGCCTGCCCCTCGGCTTTGAGGAAAACGAGGGCCAGGTGAGCAGGCAGGTCAGGTACCTGGCGCGCGGGCAGGGCTTCAGAGTTTTCCTGACGCAAGATGACGCCGTCCTGCAGCTTATGAAATCCGAGAGGGCCGATCAACCGGACGGAACTTCATCATCAAATTTGAACGACCTGCGGTATTCAGGCCCATCCGCGGCGACTGGCGACGTTGTTCGCCTTAAGCTGCTGGGAGCAAGTCATCATGCGCGGATTTCGGCTTCGGACCGCCTTCCCGGTTATACCAGCTATTTCCTGGGTAACGATCCCCGGCATTGGCACACGAAGATCCCCAACTTCGCCCGGCTGCGCTACCACGAGATCTATCCCGGCGTCGATCTTGCCTATTATGGCCGTCAGGGACAATTGGAAAGCGACTTTATGCTGGCCCCGGGCTCGGAACCGAGGCTGATTCGGCTGGGGCTGGAAGGCGCCAGGAACATGCACCTGAATGCATCCGGTGACCTGGTGCTGAAGGTAAGGGGAGGAAGTGTTTACCTTCGGCGCCCTCGCGCCTACCAGGGTAAGGGGGCAAGCCGCAGGGAGGTCCCGGCCCGCTACGTTATCCGGGCTGGCAATGAGATAGGTTTTGCCCTTGGACCCTATGACCATCACCAGGAACTCGTGATCGACCCCGTCCTGACTTATTCAACTTATCTCGGAGGAAGCGGAGGGGATGTGGGCTACGGCATCGCCGTCGACTCCGCCAATAACACCTATGTTACTGGAACCACGTCGTCGATCAATTTCCCCACGACGACAGGCAGCCAGGCCACCCTCGGAGGGGGCATTGACGTTTTTGTAGCAAAGCTCAACCCCGCGGGCACCGCTCTCCTCTATTCTGTTTTTATCGGAGGCGGCAACCTCGACAGGGCAACCAGCATTGCGCTGGATTCCTCGGGCAATGCGTATCTGGCCGGTTACACAGATTCTACTGATTTCCCCACTACCTCGGGCGCCTATCAGGTCAGCAATAACGGCAATACTGATGCCTTCGTGGCCAAGCTTAATGCATCCGGCTCATCGCTGGTCTATTCCACTTACCTCGGCGGAAGCGGAATAGACTACGGAAGAGGAGTGGCCGTAGATGCCTCGGGTGATGCCTTTATTACCGGATCCACTCAATCAACAGACTTCCCCACTATGAATCCGCTGCAGGTCGGACTGGACGGCGGCTCCGATGCGTTTCTGGCGGAATTGGATCCCACCGGCGCGAGCCTGTTATATTCCACATATCTTGGCGGGAGCGGCGCGGATGAAGCGCTTGCCATCGCCCTGGACGGTTCGGGCAACCCATACATCGCCGGATATACCTTTTCTTCCAACTTCCCAACCCAGAACCCACTTCAGTCCACCTTGTCGGGATCATCAGACGCGTTCGTCACAGAGATCGATCCGGGAACTTCATCTCTCGTATTCTCAACCTACCTGGGCGGAACTGGAACGGAAAGCGCTCAATCCATCACAATCGATTCGGTTGGCAGCATTTACATCGCGGGCGAGACAACCTCATCCAACTTTCCTGTAACGACCGGGCTCCAGGTCAACTATGCAGGACAGGGAGATGCCTTTATCACCAAACTCGCTCCAGGAGGCACCCAGATGGTTTATTCCACCTATCTGGGCGGCGGTGGCTTGGATCAGGCGAATTCCATCGCCATCGACTCCTCCGGTGAGGCTCTCATCACGGGCTTTACACAGTCGAGTGACTTTCCTTTGGTTGATGCCTTGCAGAGAGTTCTTGGAATTTCCGGCGCGGGTTCGTGCGGGGCCACGCCCTGTGCTGATGCTTTTGTCACCAAACTGGGTCCTTCGGGCAATGTGGTCTACTCCACCTATCTGGGAGGAAGTGCGATTGAGTTGGGGCAAGCCATTGCAACGGATGCTTCCGGGGCGGCTTACCTGACCGGAAGTACAAATTCCACAAACTTCCCCGTCATTGCGGGTGCGCCCCAGGCGTCCTATGCCGGAACGAATTCGAGCACGAACGTCTTTATCGCCAAGGTCAGCGCTCAGGATGCGCCGGCTGTAGCCCTGAGCCCCCAGAGTCTCGCCTTTGGGAACCAGACGATCAATAACAGCAGCAATCCGCGGACGGTAACGCTGGTCAATGCCGGAAGCGCGCCCCTCAACATCCCACCTAATGGTATTTCAGTGACCGGCCAGTTCAGCCAGACCAACAACTGCGGATCGGTCGTGCCGGCAGGCGGCGGAACTTGCACAATTCAAGTGACCTTTACGCCCACTCAGACTGGATCCGTGACGGACCAGGTGACCATCTCAGACGATGCTGCCGGCAGCCCGCAAAGCATCACTGTGACGGGAACGGGAGTCACATCAGCGGGCACAATTTCGGTTTCGGCATCGTCTCTCACTTTTGCGGCGCTCACAGTAGGACAGACAAGTCCTGCGCAAACCGTCACACTTTCCAACACCGGCAATACGGCCGTCAACATTTCCAACATCACAGCGAGCGGCGACTTTGCGGAAACCAATACCTGCGGGACACTTCCCACCGTCCTCAACGTGGGGTCGACCTGCAGCATCAGCGTTACATTTACCCCGACGTCAACCGGGACCCGTTCGGGCGGAATCTCCATCCAGGATGACGCAGCCAACAGCCCCCAATTGGTCTCTCTGTCGGGAACCGGCAATGCGGTGTTTTCCCTAGCGGCCAACGCCCGGTCAAGCGTCATTCTGATCGGAACCACGTCGACCACGTTCACTGTCACGGCTTCCGCACCCAGCACATTCACGGACAGCATTACACTCTCATGTACCACTGGAACCTGCACCTTTAGTCCAACCTCAATCACTCCGGGGCAGTCCAGTACGGTCACGGTGAGCGGCCTTTCGGCAACCACATCCAACCCCTATGATTTCGCAGTTAAAGGCACCAGCGGCGGGCAGGATACCACTGTGTCGCTGACGGTCTTTTTCGCCGACTTTTCGTTGTCACAGACTCCGCCCACACCGGCGCTCCGCACGGTTACAGCAGGAAGTTCCACGACATACACCGTCACGGTAAATCCGGTGAACGGCTTCAACCAGGTTGTGCTGCTGGGTTGCAAGAACCTGCCGCAGGGAACAAACGCCACGGCGCAAAATCCGGATACAACGTGCACATTTTCTCCTCCCGGGCTCACCATGGACGGAGTGCATCCAGCTACGTCGACGCTGACCATCAGCACGACTGCTGCGACGAGTTCTCGCGTGTTGCCGCCGCCTCCCGGAGGAGCACCTCCGTTGGGACATTGGAGGTTCGAGTGGTGGGTGCTGCTGGCCGCGCTCTGGATGATAACCGCAGCTTCTATGGTTGCAGTCGGGCGCCGGTTGATGAGAGCGAAACCTATGCGGCTTCGCACGCGCATAGCAGTTCTTATCCTGGCAGCTTCATTGAGTGCTTTGGCAACAGCTTGCAATAACACTTACTACGGCCCTACCACCACTCCGGTGGCAACTGGGACTCCCGCAGGCACTTACACCGTTACGATCGTCGGCACCCTGGGGAGCGACAACAGTATTCAGCGAACGACGACCGTTAATTTGGCGGTTTCGCCCTGATTGGGCGGACCATGAACCCCGGCCGCTGTGACACAGGCCGTGAAATTTCTGGAAGAGGCTTTGGAACTGCGGGGGAGAAATTTCAGCATTTTCTAAGGAGAGCAGTGTGAAAGTGAAACGTTCTACTGTGACCCATAGGGAACCCACTGCGGCACGATGGGGATTCCCACAAGGGCGTTGTCTTATTACTCTAGGCCTCTTCAGCCTGGCTATCATCGGTTTGAGCCTGTCGATAGGCAAAGCCCAGGCGGCGTCCCTCCACAACGCCCGCAATCTGAAGGTCTGGACCAGCCGCTATGCCCAACTGCCTCTCAGTTTCGAGGCAAATCGAGGGCAAACAAACCCGCGCGTCAAATACCTGGCACGGGGGCGGAACTACACTCTGTTCCTCACTGGACATGACGCAGTGTTGGCCCTCAGTTCCGGAAGGTCCGGGCGCAATGGACAAAAGCCCGCCTCCTCTGCTGTCATTCGCCTTCGCCTGTTGGGATCTGCCTCCGCCGTTCGCGTCACCGGCCAGTCCCGACTGCCTGGGACGAGCAACTATTTTCTCGGCAACGATCCCCACAACTGGCACACCCAGATTCCCAACTATGCGCGGGTTCGCTACCACCAGGTCTATCCCGGCATTGACCTCGTATATTATGGCCACCAGGGAGAACTGGAGAACGATTTTGTGCTGTCTCCGGGGTCGGCCCCGGATTCTATCCGTATCGGTGTGCAGGGTGTCGATGGCTTGAGCATTGCTCCCTCCGGCGACCTGGTTCTCAAGGTCGGTAACGGAAAGGTTTACCTCCGGCGGCCTCGCGCTTATCAGGGCAAAAAGCAAGTGCCCGTCCATTATGTACTGGAAGCAAAGAACAAGATTGGGTTTAAGCTGGGCCGCTATGACCATCGTCAGCGGCTGGTGATAGACCCCGTTCTGGCTTACTCGACTTATTTCGGAGGAACTGGCGGCGACATTGGTTATGGCATTACCGTCGATTCCTCTGGAGACGTTTATGTTACGGGAATTACAAATTCCTCCGACTTCCCAACTACAGCCGGTACCCCAAAGACAACTTATGGCGGCAGTGGCGATGCCTTTGTTGTAAAAATCAATCCGGCCGGCACTGCGTCAACAAATTCAACAACTCCCCAACTTGTGTATTCAACGTATTTAGGCGGGAGCGGAACGGATTCGGGTAACGCCATCACAATCGATTCAGGAGGGGACGCCTATATCACTGGCAGCACATCGTCTTCGGACTTTGCAACAACAAGCGGGGTCTTTCAGACTACCTACGGCGGATCAGAAGACGCCTTTGTCGCTGAACTGAACAGTACGGGTTCCAGCCTGGTTTACTCCACCTACCTGGGTGGCTCCGGGGCGGACTCCGGTACGGGGATTGCAGTGGATTCCTCAAACAACGCATATGTTACGGGTTCCACCCAGTCGCCCAACTTCCCAACCCTCAACCCGGTGCAATCGACCAACCACGGGTCTTCAGACGCCTTCATCACCAAATTAAACTTCGGCGGCACCGCGCTGGTCTATTCCACCTACGTGGGCGGGTCCAAAGCGGATGTCGGCGAAAGCATCAAGGTTGACAGTTCCGGTGATGCCTACATCGCCGGTTATACTTTTTCCTCCGACTTCCCACTTTCGAATCCCGTGCAAGGATCGAACGCCGGAACAGTGAATGCTTTTGTTACCGAGATCGACTCGGCGGGTGCCACAATTCCTTTTTCAACGTACTTCGGGGGAAGCAGCGACGACCGCGCATTCGGATTGGCCCTGGGGCCCAGTGGCTCCGTTTTTATTGCGGGCAGCAGCCAATCACCTGATTTTCCCACAACCGTTGGAGTGGTGCAGGGAACCAATCAAGGGCAGTCCGACGCCTTCGTGACCAGGTTGAATCCTGCGGGCCCCTCAGTGACCTACGCCACATTGCTGGGTGGCGCGGGAGTTGATCAGGCTAACGGCATCGCCGTGGATTCTTCTGGAAACGCCTATATAACCGGATTTACCAACTCGAGCAGTTTCCCCCTTGCCAGTCCCATCCAGTCCCTCCTGGGAATCACCGGCGGCAGCGCTTGTGGAACTTCTACCTGCACAGACGCTTTCGTCGCCGAACTGAATCCCACGGCCACCGCGCTTGTGCAATCAACCTACCTGGGAGGCAGTGGCGCTGATTTTGGCCAAGCCATCGCGCTGGGTCCAAACGGCAACCCCTTCGTCACTGGAAGCACATCCTCGACGAATTTCCCTGCCATTGATGGCGCCTATCCCGCCTATCAATCCAGTCTGACGGGTGTGGCCGGCAATGCGTTTATTTCTGAGATCAAGCCTGACAATGCACCAGGCCTTTCGATCGTGCCACAGAGCATAGACTTCGGAAACCAGACTCTGAACGTCCGCAGCGCCGCGCAAACGGTCAATATCACCAACGAAGGAACAGCTGCCCTCACCATCAGCCAAATCACCTTTAACGAGACTGATTCAACCGGGACCACCTCCTTTGCCGAGACGGACAATTGCGTGGGAACTGTGGCCGCCAGTGGCGGTACTTGCACCATCAATATTACTTTCACCCCAGGCACCGCAGAGGTCAAAACCGGCACCTTCAGTATTACCGACAATGCCACCGGAAGCCCGCACATCATCAAGGTCAAAGGCACCGGGGTCACCTCGGCGACGGCCGTCACTGTCACACCCTCCAGCCTGACCTTCGGAAACGTGACCGTAGGAAATACCAGTCCGGCTCAAACGGTGACGATTACGAATACGGGCACGCAAACATTGACCTTCAACGGGTTCAAGACCACTGGTGATTACTCGCAGACGAACACCTGCACTTCAAATACCTTGAACGTCGGGCAGACCTGCACGGTCAACGTGACCTTTTCACCCACCGCGTCGGGCGCTCGGAACGGCTCTCTATCCATCAGCGATAACGCTGCGGGCAGCCCCCAGGTGGTAGCACTCTCCGGTACGGGTGATGCGCAATTCACAATGTCTTCACCGTCCTCAAGCGTCACCACCTTGATTGGAAATGGTTCTGCGACGTTTACTATCGCGGCCTCAGCGCCCAGCAGCTTCACGGGAAGCATCACCCTCAGTTGCCCCGGCAGCCTGAGTTGTTCGTTCAATCCTGCGTCCATTCTTCCCGGCCAGACGAGCACCCTGACGGTTAGCGGCCTGACGACTTCCATGGCCAACCCGTACGCTTTTGACGTCATCGGAACCAGCGGTTCGCAGAGCGCCACGGTCAGCCTGAACCTGCTCTTCTCGGATTACGCCCTGTCAGCTTCCCCGTCGCTTAATACGATTGTCGCGGGCTCGCCTGCAACCTACACCCTTACCCTGACCCCCATCAACGGGTTCGACAAACAGGTGCAGCTTGCTTGCGGCAACGGCATGCCTCCGGGAGCAACCTGCAGTTTCTCAAACTCGTCGGTCACGCCCAGCGGTGTTACCAAGGTTACTCTGACCATCCAGACGACCAAGAATTCGAACACTCCGCCACCCCCGGCCGTTCCGCCGGGCATGGTTCCACCTCTGATGGTGGGGTTCTTGGTTCTTATCATGGCAGGATTGTTTATGCTAAGCCGCAGGCGGAACCGCGGCCTGGCCGGAAGGCGCTGGGTCGTTCTTCAGGTCTGTGCGCTTTGCCTGCTCCTCTTGGGCGAGACGTTCCTGGTTTCGTGCCGGAGCACACCGACAGTAACCGGGTCTACTACCGGAAATTACACCATCACCATCACCGGGACACTTGGTTCCAATTCCACTGTAGTAAGGAGCACAAACGTCAACCTGGCTATCACCTAGGAGAAACGCGGTTTACAATTCTCTCAGGAGTGTGGCGTCCGGAGTTAAACACCGTTGCGGCACGAAGCGCACGGTCTCCGGACGCTAAAGTCGTCTCAGGGGACAAGAAAGACGGGGAGCAAAGAAACGCAGCCACAAACAACCGTGATGGCAGCTTCCACGCCGGTTAGTGCTTCATCCTAGTCGCTATTTCAGGGGATCGTAGTTCAGGTAGGGTCCCAGCCAGCGCTCGACGACCGGGAGTTCCATCCCCTTGCGCCGATGGTAGTCAAGCACCTGGTCGCGGCCAATCTTGCCCACCGCAAAATACCGCGAGTCAGGGTGTGAGAAATAGAAGCCGCTCACTGAAGCTGCCGGATACATCGCAAAGCTTTCGGTAAGCCGCACACCCGCATTCCGCTCGGCCTCCAGCAGATCGAACAGCATTCGCTTTTCCGTGTGATCCGGCTGGGCTGGGTAGCCCGGGGCGGGACGAATGCCACGGTAGCGCTCGCGAAGCAGGTCGTCCTGGGTCAGTTTCTCTTCGCACCCGATCCCCCACGCCTCCCGAGCCCGCTTGTGCATCAGTTCTGCCAGCGCCTCGGCCAGGCGGTCAGCCAGCGCCTTCGCCATGATGGAGTTGTAATCATCATGGTCCTCTTCGAACCCGTGCACCAGTTTTTCGATGTTGATCCCGGCCGTCACCGCAAACGCGCCCAGATAGTCCGCAATTCCGGTTTCGCGCGGCGCGATAAAGTCCGCCAGCGCCAGGTCGGGTTCGCCCTCCGGCTTCTCGATCTGCTGGCGCAGTGTATGAAAGATCGCTCGCACCGTCTTTCTCGATTCGTCCGTATAAACCTCGATATCGTCACCCACACTTGCAGCCGGGAAGAAGCCTGTTGCGGCGCGCGCTTCCAGCAGTTTTTCATCGACAATTCGGTCCAGCAACCGGCTGGCATCGTCGAACAGTTCCCGCGCCCGGGCGCCCACTTCCGGCTGGTCGAATATCCGGGGATAAGCGCCGCGAAGTTCCCAGACGTGGAAGAATGGCGTCCAGTCAATGTAAGGAACAATCTCTTCCAGCGGCACCGGACTGGAAACGCGAAGGCCGGTGAACGAGGGCCGCGGCGGGGTGTACGCGGACCATTCCACTTGCAAGCGACGCTGCCGCGCCTCCTCAAGCGTGCGCAGTTTCTGCGATTTCGGTGCGCTGTGAGATTCCCTCAGTTTCTCCTGCGCGTTGCGGTTCTCCTCGTCGAACGCCGGTTTCAATTCTTCGCTGGCCAGGCGCCCCACCACGCCCACGGCGCGCGAAGCATCCAGCACGTGGACCACCGGCTGCCCGTATGCAGGAGCAATTTTCACCGCCGTGTGTGCGCGGCTGGTGGTGGCGCCGCCAATCAGCAGCGGGACCTTGAAGCCCTCACGTTCCATCTCCCTGGCCACGTGCACCATTTCGTCGAGCGAGGGAGTGATCAGTCCGCTCAAGCCCACCATGTCGGCGCCCGTCTCCCGCGCCGTCTTCAGGATTTTCTCGCACGGCACCATCACGCCCAGGTCAATCACCTCGTAGTTGTTGCAGCCCAGCACCACCCCCACAATATTTTTGCCGATGTCATGCACATCGCCCTTCACCGTGGCCATCACGATCTTTCCGGCTGCATTCGCGCCGCCGGTCAGTCGCTTTTCCGCTTCGAGGTAGGGCAGCAGATACGCTACCGACTTCTTCATCACCCGCGCGCTCTTCACCACCTGCGGCAGGAACATCCGGCCGGAGCCGAACAGGTCGCCCACCACATTCATTCCCGCCATCAGCGGCCCCTCGATCACAGCCAGCGGGCTGCCGTATTTCTGGCGCGCCTCTTCCGTGTCGGCTTCGATATGCTCCACTATGCCCTTCACCAGCGCGTGCGACAGCCGTTCTTCCACAGTGCCTCTGCGCCAAGCGTCTTCTTCCACTTCCCGCTTGCCTGTCTGCTTCACGGAATCGGCAAAGGCCAGCAGCCGCTCGGTTGCGTCCGGGCGGCGGTTGAGGATGACATCCTCCACAAGTTCCAGCAGGTCTTTGGGGATTTCTTCATAGATGCCCAACTGTCCCGCGTTGACGATGCC
>Ga0102953_1000357_pt1 | contig 32690 bp, 22 predicted proteins | sample SalPon2A_C_D2_MG_FD_78509 | JGI IMG/M metagenome (GOLD analysis project Ga0102953, IMG submission 78509) | Soil microbial communities from South San Francisco under conditions of wetland restoration - Salt Pond MetaG R2A_C_D2_MG | ecosystem: Environmental > Terrestrial > Soil > Wetlands | place... | reverse complement strand
TGCGGGCATCGTCCGCAATGGCTGGGAAGCGCAGGCCGATGACCACATCCGAAGTGGAGGCTCCCCGGTCCAGGACGGTGCTACCGCCACTGCCGTCCAGCGAGCCCCCGTCGGCCACGAACGATCCGCCACCGCCCGAGCCGCCGCTGTCCAGGCCGGTGCCACCGCCACCGCTGCCGCCACCCGAGCCCGTGGGCGACCCACCACCCCCACCTCCACCACCGGCGCCCCCCACCTCGGTCGGACCACCGCTGCCGCTACCGCCGCCGCTGCCGCAGGGCGCCTGCGTGCTGGCGGTGTCGGTCGCCCCCGGCCCACACGGCGCGGGACCACAGCCTGCGAGGATCAACAGGGCAGCCAGGCCGGCCGCCACGACGAATGCGTGCATGTATGCGCCCACGGTGTCCCCCTTTCGGCATGCGTTGCGCCCGCCAGCTTCCTGCTGTCGTCAGGCGTCGAATCGCATCCACCCGTCCGTAGGCGAATGTCAGCGTCGGTCACTTCGATGACATCATGTTAATGAGCTTTTAATTAAAAACGTTTCCACAGTCAAGTTAAAAATCCCTAAATACCCCATTTGGGTTAGTTGTTTAGCTCTCCCCAGGGGCATACCGCTATCACAGATTCTGCTGATAGCCCCTGATAGGAGTGGAGCAGAATCGACTGTAGGCGGTTGTCACACACCGGGTGGACAATTCGGGTCAATTCCCGAACGGAGACTCAGTGACCTGGCGTGGGAAGCCGCGAGGGGGACGGCCGATCAGTAGTGCCGCGGCAGGGTGCGGATGGAATTTCGTGCCATCAAGGGCAGCCGCACGACGTGGCCGAGGACGAGCCACTGTTCGAGTAGACGGCGTCGCGCCTCCCTGGCGCGCGCAGCCGGTGCGGGCCTAGGGCAGCCCGGCGACGATCTGCTTGAGCTCCGCCTCGTTGAAGGCGCGCACGGCTCAAGCCAGTACGACGTAGCCCAAGCGCCATCAACGCGCTGGCCTGCGGCCCGGATTAGGACGCCGCCTCGGCCTTCGGCGCCGCCTTGTCGGGCGCGGCTTTGGGCGCTGGCTTTTCGGCTGCGGCCGGCTGGCCCACCCCTGCCAGCTCCTGCAGCAGGTGCCAGTTGGCCAGGCGATCCGCCTGGGCTGCCAGCAGGGCCTCGGACGGCTTGCCATCCGCGCTGAACTGCTTGGCGAAGCGCCCTTCCGTGCGGGCAAACTCCACGAAATCGAAGGGCTGCTTGGTCTTGGGGTCCGTGGCCCAGTCGTCCGCAGTGCCCGGATTGCCGCGCAGGCTCAGGCGCTCGCGCATGCGCTCGCCCTTGCGCGGGTCAAACACGAACATCGGGAAGGCGCGGCTCGTCACCGCACGCCGAGCCTGGAGCTGCGAGAGGTCGTCGGCCACCCCGTGCTCGGGCTGGCAGGTGGTGTAGACGTTGACCAGGGCCGGGCCCGGGTAGGCATTGGCATCCTTGATGGCCTGGTAGAAGTGGGGAATGTACGCGGTACTGGTCTGCGCCACGAACACGCCCGGGTGCATCATGGCGATGTTCGCCAGTTCCTTGCGGCGCTCCACCTTGCCGGGAATGGCGCTGCCGTACGGGGCCATCTTGGCTGCGGCGCCGGTCAGTGTGGAGGTGCTGGCCTGCCCGCCGGTGTTGGAATACACCTGCGTGTCCAGCACGAGCACCTTGACATCCATGCCGGAGGCCAGCAGGCGGCTCAAGGCCTGGAAGCCGATGTCGTACATGGCGCCGTCCCCGCCGAACACCCACAGGCGCTTGTGCCCCCAGCCCTGCTGCTCCCAGCGGGTGCGCACACCCATGGCCACCGTAGGCGCGTTTTCGAACAGCGAGTTGCTCCAGGTGACGCGGAACGGGTTGTGCGGATAGGTGGAGCCGTACACCGTGTTGCAGCCCGTCGCCGCCACGATGCCGATATCCTCGCGGTCGTACTCCTCGCCGGTCGCCGCCAGCATCATGCGGATCGCCGTGGCCTCGCCGCAGCCGGCGCAGGAGCCCGCCCCGCCCACATAGAGCAGCGAGCGGTCCTCCTTGAGCATGGTATCCACCGGCAGCTTGCGGGCCAGGAATCGCTCAGGCGATTCGGGCAGGCTCTGCATGTGCTGGGTGCGCGTGCGGTAGCGCTGCACGAGCGGCTCCTCCTTGGTGACCATCTCCAGCGCCGCGTGGCTGCCGCACACCTCCACGCACTCCCCGCAGCCCTTGCACTTGGCGGGGTCAACGTAGATGGCGAACAGCCCGCCCGTTTCTCCCTTCTTGGCGTAGACCCCATGGAATTTGGTGGTCTCCACCCATTGCGCGCGGAAGTCGTCGCGCTCGCCCTCGTCCAGGATGGCTTCCGCCTCCGCGTCCACGATGTGCGACTCGGCTACCTTGCCCAGGATCGCCGTGTCCGGGCAGGCTGTCACGCACTCCATGCAGGCCACGCACTTGTCCGCGATGAAGTGCGGCAGCTCCGGGGAAACGTGCGAGAAGTCACGGAACACGCCCGTCCCCGGCGGCACCAGCGAGCGCGCAATGCCCACATCCGCTGGCAAGGCCCCGCCCTCTCCGCCGGAATAGGCGCCAATGACCTGCTCGTTGAACTGGTCCACGTAACCGTCCAGGTCCAGCTCGAAGGCCGTGAAGGCCCAGTGCGGGCCATGCGATTCCAACGGCTCGTGCGCCTCTTTCATGAGCGGACCCTCGCCCGCGCTGGAGGGTCGCCGCGAGGTGACCTTGGAGACGACGACCCGCTCTTCGTCACGGAATGCCATGGGGTTGCCTCTGCTCGGTTCGGGTTGCTTCCTGCTCGATCGTTGTGTGCGGCCGGCCAGTCGGGTCAGACGGTAACGAAGCGCACCAGTGGCATGCGCAGACTCATCGGCCGCGGATAGTCCTCCACGTAGCCCACGCGCAACAGGAACTGCACGGCCTCGGACAGGCCCAGTTCATCGCTCATGTGCTCGCTCCAGGGAGACTCTTCCAACGCTTGGCTCATCGGGTGCACCGCAATGCCCAGAGCGAGGGCCTCCAGCGCCAAGCGCTCGAACACGCGCCCTGCCGCGACCACATCCGCCAGTCGGGGTCCCGTGCTCGTGACCGCGATCCAGCCGCCGTTGTGATCGAGCTGCTCGGTCACGCGCTCCAGCGTGCGGCGCCGGAAGTCCGCCGTCAGCACGTCCGCCGGGGTATAGAAGTGGCGCACATACCAGCCGGTGAGGCCGTGGATGCCCATCGCCTCCGGCGTGAGCCCGTTGCGCAGCGTCCGGGCCGCGGTATCGCGCCAGCGGATCCAGGCGGCCAGTTCCCGCACGGAATCGTCCCGGGCGGCTTGCCCGCGGTTGGCCTCCAGCGTGGCGGTGCGCACCAACTCCGCCTGTCGGCTGCCGACCTGGTAGTAGAACACCTGCTCGGGTGCGTGCGCCCGCAGCGCCTCCCAATCCTTCGCGCGCAGGGGCCGGCTCGGCAGCGCCGCCCGCACGGTGCAGCGCTGGCGCATGCGCTCCAGCGGATAGTTCACTGGCTCGATGGGCGTCAGGCGCACGTCCAGCAGGTCGGCCGCGTGCGACTCGTCCGTCAGCGGCGCCACCTGCAGCCGGTAACCTTTCGTTCCCACGGCCAACGACAGATTCTCCACGAACGCGCCCACGGACAGCAGCAGCTCGCGATTGTCCGGGTCCACCGCGGGCAGCCAGCGCTCGCGCGAGGACCCGATCACCCAGCGCCCCGGCTGAACGATGCGCACCGTCCAGGGCTGCGCGTTGTGGCCACTGGGGGCCAGTGCGGCCAGGCCCAACCATTCGGCCTCCTGGGTGCTGACGCCGCGGGGACGGGCCACCGAGGGGTCGGCCAAGTCGTCGCGCACCACGCCGCCGCATCCCGCCAGCCAGGGCGCGGCACCCAGCGCCAGCACACCCGCGCCGGCGTTCCGCAGGAAAGCGCGTCTCCCGCTGGGCTGAATCATGGCGCCTCTCGTGCGCGCCGCGGCGCTTAGACAAGCTGTCCGGTCGCGCGCGCCAGATCGGTCATGGACAGGATCCCGACCGGATGCGTGTGGTCGCTCTCCGACTGCGTCACCACGAGCCGATGTACACGGTGGTAGAGCATCTTCTGCACGGCATCCTTGAGCGGCTCGCCCGGCCAGGTGCAGATCACGTCGGAGGTCATCAGGTGCCGCGGCTGCAGGGCGGGCAACTCCAGCCGTTCCACCGGGCTCATGGAGGCACGCGTGAGATCGGTCGTGGAAAGGATGCCCGCCATGTGCCCGCCGGGATCGGTCACCACGATGGCCGAGATGTGCTCGGACTCCATCGTTCGCACGACCTCCTTGAGCGGCTGATCGGGCCGGCAGGTTACCACGCCTCGGTGCATTATCTCCGCCACAGTGCGGCCGGCATAGTGCGCCGCTTCCTCGCCGGCCGAAGCGCGGATCAGCTCACCGGGCACCTCGCGCACATCGCGGTAGCCCCGCTCCACGCAGCGCAGGTTTGCCTGCACTACCTGCTCGGACTGGCGGCCGAAGTACTTGTGCAGGGCCTTTTCCACCCGCGCCAGCAGATCCTCATCCGCGAGGCCCAATTGCTCGCGGAACGGCGCCACGCGCAGGAACACGCCCAGCAGCACGATGCCCTGCATGCGGATCTCCAGGTCCGCCCGCGTTGTCTCCTCGCGCGCAATACGGGCGGCGTCCAGGTAGTACAGGCGTGCGTGGGCATCGCGCAGGCTGCGCCGCGAAGCCAGCGGCACGCCGGCCCAGAGCGCCGCGGGATCGTCCGAGGCCCACTGCACGAATGCGATACCACCCTCGCTGAGCCCCTCGAAGGGGTCACCCAGGTGCAGCGCGTTGACGTTGTTGAGCGGGACGAATTCCGCCTGGTCCATCTCGCAGTGGGTGCGGATGGGCTCGCGGGCGAGGGTCAGGTAGTAGTTCGTGGGCAGGCCCTTCTTCTCCGACCCATAGTGGGGATAGGCCTGGGCGTAGACACCGAACAGATCGGCCGCCACCGTGGCAATCACCTTGTTGGTGGTCACCGAGCCATAGCCACCGATGGAGTAGCCGCGCATGGAGAACGCCTTCGGCGGCCGGATGTCCGGCGCGGTCTCAGTGGGAAGCGCTGTGGGGTGATCCACGTTGAGGCTGAAGAACGAGCGGTGCTCTGCATCGCCGCCGGCCAGCATCTCGTATACCGCGATCAGATCCGCCGTGCGCACGTCGCGGCTGCCCAGTCCCGCCGCACCCGAGTAGATGTCCGGAATGCGGTGCAATTTGGGATAGGCGGGGTGCCCCGTCAGCGCATCGCAGAAGGCCGCTTTCACCTCCGCCGTGAGCGGATTGCTCTGGCCGGCGGGGTTGTCCATGCGCTCGATCACTGCCACGGCCGAGACATTCTTGAGCAGATCCACCAACTCCGGCCCCGGGAACGGCCGGAACGCGGTGGGGTGTACCACGCCCACGCGCATACCTCGCTGGTCGCGCAGATAGTCCACCACCGCCTCGGCCGTCTCCGCCGTGGTGCCCAGCGCCACGATGGCGAAGTCTGCGTCGGTCATGCGATAGCCGCTTACCAGCCCATAGTGCCGCCCGGTGAGACCGTGGTACTCCTCCATCGCCACCACCAGGGCCCGTTGCAGCTGGTCGTAGTAGTACCGCTGCGCGATCTTGCCCCGCATGTAGGCTTCCTGGTTCTGCACCACTCCTGATTGGATACCGCGCTGGGGATCGAAGATCGGGCGCAAGCGCTCACCCGGCGCACCCACGTAGTCCCGCATCAACTCCGGCTCGGGCAGACGCAGCGATTCCAGCGTGTGCGTGGTCAGGAAGCCGTCCTGCACGTTGAGGAACGGCGTCTCGGTAGCCTCGGCCGTGCGACGGGCAATCAGGCACAGGTCTGCCGCCTCCTGGGCATTGCGGGCGAAGAGCATGCCCCAGCCGCAGTCCGCCACGCCCATCACGTCGTCATGGCCCGCGTGGACGTTGAGCGCTTGGCTGGTCAGGGCCCGCGCGCCGATGTTGAACACCACCGGCAGGCGCTTGCCGCTGATCACGTAAAGCACCTCCTTCATGAGGATCAGGCCCTGCCCGGAGGTGAAGTTGGTCACGCGTCCGCCCGCCAGCGCGAATCCCTCGGACATCGAGGCGGAGGAGTGCTCCGATTCGGACTCCAGGAAGCGCAGGGTTTCACCCCACAGATTCTTGAAGCCGTTGGCGGCGGCCTGCGCATACTGCACGCCCATGTTGGTTGAGGGCGTGATGGGATACGCGCAGGCGGCTTGGCTGATGTGCGTTTCCACCCACACCACTGCACCCGTGCCGTCATCGGTGGTGGGCGTGCCGGGGAAGGGCGGCTCCATGCGGGATTGAGGCTTGCTCATGGTCTGCATCGAATCGGAGGATACTGGGCGCACCAAGGGCTGGGCGCTCTCTTGGTCCCATGCTAGGCGCCCGGGCATCGCTTCGCCTTGACTTGCGTCAATTTCTGTCGGTGTGGCCGAGAGCCTGTGGTGCAGTCGCCACAGGGGCCCCGGCCGACTGAACGTCGCACTTCGACACTGCGTCCAACGGCAAAAGGGACAGGCGGAGCGGTTGCACTCGTGGCTGATCCACCACACAGGGTGCGGAGACCCGGGGCCGACCCGCGAGTCACCCCAGTGCACTGATCCGATACGGGATGGATTCACTTGGTGGCACTGGGCCAACGATTTGCATGCGAGGGTTCAGTGGAAGCGATCCGAACGGGACGATCCCCGAGGTGGAACGTGCGGCAGCGCGCCGCAACTCGCACGAACTGGATGTTCACAGGACCCCAACATTGAGGTGACCATGCGATTGTTCCTGATTTCCCTGGCGGCAGTGCTCTTGGCGGCCGGTTGCGCGAACAACCGTCCCGGCTCGCCCGATATGGCGCCCAGCGCCCAGGCACAGCTCAACAGCGCCAATTCGGGCTGGTCCGTACCGCCCGGCCAGAAGCACGCGAGCCAACCCACGGCCCAACAGCCCGCCGGCGAAGCCGCGGTGGCCAATGCCGATCATGCGAAAAGTGGGCAGGCGAGCAACCAAGCCATGCAGCAGCCCGACCAGCAATCGCAGGCCAAGCCGCAGCAACCGCTCGTGAAGCCGCTGGTGCCGGCGTTTCCCGTGCGCATGGAGGAAGACCGGGTCACCCCGCTCCAGACGGTGCACTTCGGCTTCGACGACTGGAATCTCACGCCCCAGGCCCGCGCGTTGCTCGATGCCAATGCGCGCTGGATGAAGGCCAATCCCCAAGTGAACGTGAAAGTCGCGGGGAACTGCGACGAGCGGGGCAGTCCGGAGTACAACCTCGCGCTCGGCGAGCGGCGCGCCAATCGCGTGCGCGACTACCTGATCGAACACGGCGTGCCGGCGGACAACATGATCACCGTCAGCTACGGCGAGGAGATGCCCGTCGACCCAGGTCATGATGCGGCCGCCTGGGCCAAAAACCGCCGTGTCGACTTCACCCGCACGGACGGGCGGCAGGTCTCCGGCGACGAACGCACCACGCCCTCCAGCTAGGCGCGGGCCAGTCCCGCTACATATCGCAGGCAGCCGTACCCAGGTTGTCTGCCGGGTGATCCGGAACGCCAGGGATGGCGAGGCCGGGCGCAGCGCTCCAGGCATGGAAACGTTGCGCCCGGCTTTCTCAAGCCTCCCCTCCAGTCTATGACGCCCATCAAGGCCCCCCGACGTCGGGCTTGCTAGGCTAGGTCCCGGGGGCAATGTTCCCCCACGGAGCCGTCAGCAAGCCGTTGCGCCCGCCGCACAGGATGATGGTTGGATTGGCTTGAGATAATTGACTGATTGATCGGTCAGTTCTATAGTGAGCGTGTGGAAGAGCGAAGAGACGAGCGCAAAGCCAAGGGCGCGCGCTCCCGTCAAGCGATCCTGCGGGCGGCGCTGGCTACACTGGCGGACAAGGGACTGGAAGGCTTTTCTGCGCGCAACGTGGCCGAGCGGGCTGGTGTGAGCACCGCAACGCTGTTCCATCACTTCGCGTCCCTGGACGAATTGCAGCTGGAAGCGATGCTGCTGGTGCTGGACGACGCGATGGACGCACGGCCCATCGCAAGTGAGCCGGACGCGCGGCACTACCTGCGCGCACTGGGCGATTTGGCGCTGGATATGGTGCGGGAGCAGCCGGAGCTGATGCGCGTTGGAAGCGCGCTGTTCGGCAAGCTCCCGTTCAGCGAGCCGCTGCAGCAGAGCGCGGCGAAACACTACACCCGCTACGTGGACCGCATCGAGACGGAACTGGCAGGCGTCAACCGGGGCGAGGCTGCCGCGCCCTCCCTGCGCAACATGGCGCTGGCACTGGGGCTGCTGCTCGACGGCATGGCCAATCACTGGGCGATCTATCATGACGTGGAAACGCTGGAACGATTCTGGACGGATATGGTTGCGCTCTTCGCTGTGCACCTGGAGCCGCAATAGGGCCGGCGGGCGACTGCCGAGCCTGCTGCTGGCGCTGGCACTGGCACTGCTGCCCGCCCTGGCATTCCCGGCGCGGGCGTCCGACCTGCCGGACGCAAAAGCGCTGATGCGCAAGGTGGACGAGCTCTGGCGCGGGCAATCATCCCAGGCCCAGCTCACCATGACGGTGAAGACGGCCCGCTACGAGCGCACCATGACCATGGAGGCCTGGAGCGAGGGCAAGGACAAGTCGCTCGTGAAGATTCTGGCGCCCAAGAAGGACCGCGGCATCGCGACGCTGAAGGTGGACAAGAACATCTGGAACTACCTGCCCAAGATCAACCGCGTCACCAAGATTCCGCCCAGCATGATGATGGGCTCGTGGATGGGCAGCCACTTCACCAATGACGATCTGGTGAAGGAAAGCTCGTACGAGGACGACTACGATTCCAAGCTCACCTTCGCGGGCATGCGCAATGGCCAACGCGTCTATGAGATAACCTCCACGCCCAAACCAGAGGCGGTGGTGGTGTGGGGCAAGGTGGTGACGGAGATTGCCCAGGATACGCTGTTGCCCATCCGCGCCGTATACTTCGACGAGGACGGCAAGCCCGCCCGCACCATGACCTTCGGGGATCCCAAGACCTTCGACGGGCGCCGGCTGCCCACGCGGCTGGTGCTGCTGCCGGAAGACAAGCCGGGCGAATCCACCACGGTGCTCTACGACGCGATCCGCTTCGACATGAAGCTGCGGCCCGACCTGTTCACACTGCGCGGGCTGCAGGAACAGTGAGACCCCGGAGACACGGCCTGTGAGCCTACCGACGACGCTGCTTGGCGCGGCCGATCCGCACCAGCCGCCCCACCCTGCTCATGTGCGGCTGGGCACCTCGGGCTGGCGCGTGCTGGTGTTCCTGGCTTGGCGCAACCTGTGGCGCAACCGGCTGCGCAGCCTGCTCACCGCCGGCGCCATGGTGGTGGGACTGACGCTGATGATCGCCTACCTGGCCCTGATGGAGGGCATGTTCCGGCAGATGGTGGGCTTCGCCACGAACATCAAGCTCGGCCACATCCAGGTACACCGGCAGGCCTACATCGACGATCAGGACCTCTACGCCCTGCTGCCCTGGAAACTGGTGCGACACCTGGAGGAGACGACGCCCTACGCCTACGCCCCACGGCTCTACGCCGCCGGTCTGGCCAGCGCGGGGGACTCATCCTCCGGGGCTCTGCTGATGGGCATCGACCCCGACGCAGAGATGCAGGTGACAGACCTGCCGCAGCGCATCCGTGAGGGCCGGTTCGATCTATCGGGCGCACGCAAGGTGTACCCGCGGGGGCCCAGCGAGCCTTCGGTGCCCGAGTATCCCGTAGTGGTGGGCTACAACCTCGCCAGGAATCTGCAACTGAAGATCGGCAGCGAACTGGTGCTGATCACGCAGGCCGCCGACGGCAGCATTGGCAACGGCCTGTTCCAGGTGCGAGGCGTCCTCAATGCGATCGACCCGGCCTTCGATCGCATGGGCGTGGTGATGTCCATGCAGGCGTTCAACTCGCTGATGTTCATTGAGGATGGGGTGCACGAACTGGCTGTGCGCATCCCGGACGTCGGTATGCTCGATGCGGCCCGCGATTCCATCGCCGCGTCCGTGGCGGACTGGCCGGACACCGCGGCCCTGGCCAAGGGCCCCGGCGGCCCCGTACGCGTGCGCACCTGGAAACAGATCAATCCGGAGTTGAACGACCTGGTGAACAGCAGCCAAGCGGTGATCTACATCCTCGCTGTCATCGTGTTTGTCATCGCCGCCATGGGCATCCTGAATACGATGCTGATGGCTACCTATGAGCGTCGTCACGAGTTGGCGATCCTGCTGGCGCTGGGCATGGGCCGTGGCGCGATGATGGCGATGGTGATGTTGGAGGCATTCTTCCTGGCCTGCTTCGGCGCCGTTATGGGCAGCGCCACGGGCTGTGCCCTGGCTTGGTACCTGCAGGCCCAGGGCTTCGACTGGAGCCGCTGGATGCCCGAGGGCCTGGATATGATGGGCGTCGTCATGGACCCCATTTACTATGCGCACCTGCTGCCCCAGCATGTCGTGATCAGCGTGGCGATGCTTATGGTCACAACCCTGTTGGCCGCCCTGCTGCCGTCATGGCGCACGACGCGGCTGAACCCGGCGCGCGCCCTGCACGGCTGAGCCCCGCGCACCAGCGCCGCGCTGACCCCATGACCCATCGCCGAGCCCCCGGAGACGCGAGATGAACCTGTGGCGCCTGATCACGCTGGCTTGGCGCAATCTCTGGCGCAACCGCCGCCGCACGCTGATCACAGTGAGCACAGTGACCATTGGCTTCGCGCTGGCAGTCTTCGCCATCGGCCTGGGCGACGGCGGGCACGAGCAGATGATCCGCAGCGCCATCAACATGGGCGAAGGACACATCACCATCCAGCCCAAGGGATACCTGGCCGCGCCCTCCAACAGCCTCTACCTGGCGCACGGGGCAGCACTGATGGCGCACCTGCCAATCTCCCAGGCTGATGGGAAGGTAGCTCCGCGCGTGTTCCTGCAAGTGCTGGTTTCCACGGCCTACAACTCGCTCGGGGTAGGCCTGCAAGGCATCCAGCCGGAGAACGACCCCTTCGCGAATCTATTGCAGCCCTACCTGGTGCAGGGGGAATGGCTGCACCCCGGCGATGCGTATGGCGTGCTGCTGGGCGACAAGATGGCCGAGAAGCTCCACGTGCACGTCGGCTCCAAGCTGGCCATCATGGCCGGTGGAGCGGACGGTAACGTGGAGAGCCGCCTGGGCCACGTGCGGGGCATTTTCCGCTCCCGGCTGGAGCAACTGGACGGCTTTCTGATGCTGAGCACGCTGGATTTCGCTCGACCGCTGCTGCCGGGTTACAAGCCAGGGCAGGACGACCAGGCCGTCACGCGGCTAGCGATCTTCCTGCACAACCCCAAGCAGCAGGCCGCGATCTTCGCGCGCCTGAAGGCCGACCACCTCTCCGATGGCGTGGTGCTGGACTGGCAGGAGATGATGCCGCAGGTAGTCAACTTCGTGTTCGTGGACGACCTGTTCAACTACATCTGGCTGGGCTTCATCCTCGTAATGGTAGCCTTCGGCATTGCCAACACCATCTTCATGAGCGCCTTGGAGCGCACACGGGAATTCGGCCTCCTGCGGGCGCTGGGCATGAAGGGACGCGAGGTGCTGGCGCTGATGATTTGCGAGACCGTACTGCTGGCGCTGGTATCGATGGCCCTGGGCTGGCTGGTAGGGGGTGGCGCCCACCTGTACTTCGCCACATATGGACTGGACCTGAGCGGCGTGTATCCGGGGGGCTTTGAGACCGCGGGCATGTGGATGGACCCCGTGATCTACCCGAGCCTGTCGCTTGGTCGCATCACCAGCCTGACGGCGATCGTGTTCTTCACGACGCTGCTGTCCGGGCTGTACCCGGCCTTCAAGGCGGCGGGCATCTCGCCCGTGGCCGCCCTGCGCACCTGACCGGGGTGCCGCGCGCGCGGAGCTGCGCGACTCGTGCCAATGGAGACCGCATGACACTGGTGAGCATAGAGGGGGTCACGAAAGTTTACCGCCAGGGCGAAGTGGCGGTGAATGCTCTGCGCGGCGTCGACCTGGATGTCGCTGAGGGCGAGTTCACCGCCCTGGTGGGTCCATCCGGCTCCGGTAAGACAACCCTCCTCAACGTCATCGGGGCCCTGGACGATGTTACCGCGGGCCGCGTCGTGGTGGGTGGGCAAGACCTGACCGCCATGCGCGAGGCCGACCGCTCCACCTATCGCCTGTTCAACATCGGCTTCGTGTTCCAGGCCTACAATCTGGTGCCGGTGTTGACGGCGCGCGAGAACGTGGAGTTCGTGATGGTGCTGCAGGGCCGCGCCACGGCCGAGTGCCGCCTGCGCGCCATGCACTACCTGGAGCGGGTGGGGCTTGCCGACATGGCCGATCGCCTGCCCAAGGCCCTCAGCGGCGGTCAGCAGCAGCGCGTAGCCGTGGCGCGGGCCCTGGCGGCCGGACCGCGGCTGGTTCTGGCGGACGAGCCCACCGCGAACCTGGACTCGGAGAACGCCGTGGGCCTGCTTCACCTGATGCACGAGCTCAACCATGAGGAGGGCATGACCTTCCTGTTCTCCACACACGACCCCCGCGTGATGGAGCGGGCCGAGCGTATCGTCACGATCCAGGACGGGCGCATCAGCGCCGTGGACGACCGCGGGGAAACGATCTCCCGGTAGCGGGTCACACCCGCGACTCCCCCTGGCCCCCATGCAACCCGCCATGAAACGTCTGCCCGCAGCCCGCCCGCCGCAGTCCGGAGCGGCTCTGCTGCTGGCCCTGCTGTCTGCCGGGCTGCTGGCGATGGCAACTGTCCGGTCCGCCGCCGCCGCGCCGGCTGCCTCCGCCTTCGCGCCGCCCGCAGCGCTGGAGTGGCGCGCGGTGTTCAAGCTCATCAACCTGACCACGCACGCCGAACCAGGCGAGATGGGGTTCGTGCGCGAGGGCGATGACACACGGGAGAGCAACGAGCAGTCCTTCCGCCTGCAGCTCACCGGGCAGCCGCAATCCTGGCTGGACTATCGCTTCGACTACCTGAACGTGAAGCAGGACCTGGGCACGGCCGCGCCTGCCCAGGCATCGGGGGCTGAACTATTCCGGCGCAAACCCCTGCGCTGGTATCTCGACCGGCCCGAGACGGCGCCAGGCCAAACGCCCAGCACCCAGACCGTGCGGTGGTATCACGAGGTGGACGATGCCTACGTGCGGCTCTCCGGCGGGCCGGTGGAAGCGGTGCTGGGGCGCCAGCCCATCACCTGGGGCGCCGGGCGCATCTGGCAGCCCACGGATATCTTCGCCGCCTTCAGTCCCACCGCGCTGGACACGGAGTACAAGCCCGGCATCGATGGCCTGCTGCTGAACGCCTACCCGTCCGCCTTCTCCAAGGTGCAGTTCGCCTACATCCTCAGTCCCCAGGATCAGCCGGACGTGGAGGACAGCGCCGCACTACGCTGGCGGCGGCAGGTGGGCGCGGAATCGGAGCTGACCCTGCTGGCGGGGCGCGTGCGGGGCGTACCGGTGGGTGGCGGCAGCTTCGAAACGTCCTGGATGCAGGCGGGCTGGCGGCTGGAGGGCATCGCCTTCCGGCCCAAGGATCGCCAGGACACCGCCTTCTATGCGATTGCCGGCGTGGACCACCAGCTCAGCGACGGCACAGTGCTGTTGGCGGAGCTGTACCACCACAGCCTGGGCGCGGCCAGCCAGGGCGAGCTGCCCGCCGTGGTGCAGAGCCAGACCTTCCTCGATGGGCGCCTGCTGCAGCTATCGCGGGCCGTGCTGGCGGTCAGCGCCAGCCGTGACTTCCTGGGCCTGTGGCATGGCGCCTACACGCTCTTCGCCTCCCCGCTGCGCGATGCCGCTGGACAGCGGCACACAAGCTGGCTGCAGCAACTCGCCTTCACCTACTCCATCAGCGACAACGCGGAGGCTGTGTTCTCCCTCAGCACGGCCAACGGGCGTGGCCTGGCGCCGGACGGCTCCGTCCAGTCCGAGTTCGGCCACGTGCCCAATGCGTTCTATGTGAGCCTGCAGTTCGTGCTGTAGCGGACTTCACGGAGAGCCGGCAGACGCGGCCATCGGTGACGTCACGAGCGAGGATTTCGTGGGAATCGGGCAAAAAAGAGGCAGGGCGGCTTTGAGGCCACCCTGCCGGCATCGGACCCTGCCTCGTCAAGAGTCAGGTTGCGATAAGGGGTACTGCGCTATCGGTCGCGGCACCTGGCAGCCCTTATCGGGCCGGGAGGGGGGTCTGCCCTCCCGGCCTTCCAACCCCCCTTTTCTGTGCGTTCGGCGCGCCTCGCGGAAGCTCCCTGCATCGGTCGGTGTCGACGATTCAACGTCCGGTGCCGGAAGTTCCGGCGCCACACCATCCCGTCTGCGGAAGTCCACCCCACGAGCCGACCCAAGGCCGGGGCGACATGCCGATCCCGCACGTGATCTACTTCGTAACCGCTGGACGAGGATTGCGCATCGGACGTTTGTAGTATGAATCACAATTTATGGTGGCGCCGCAGATCCGCCGACTGGGCACGCTTCGCGTCAGCCGTGGCGGCCGGAGGCCCGGCCGGCGCGGATCGCTCTTAACCGTGGCGCATACGCGCGCGTGTGGTGCGCCCGCCGCGCATGAGCGCGGGCCGACGCCACAACGTGGTGGGGATTGGCGGAACGGGAGAGCGCCGGGCCGCGGAGGATCGCGGCCGGCGGCGGGATCAGCAGATCAGGTCAGGTCTTGCAGCACGATCGTCTCCTCGCGGCGCGGGCCGGTGGAAACGACCGTGATCGGCACGCCGCAAAGCTCGGTGATGCGATCGAGATATGCGCGCGTGGCGGCGGGCAATGCCGAATATTCGGTGATGCCACGGGTGGAGGTGTGCCAGCCGGGCATCTCCTCGTACACCGCGCGGAGGCTTGTGCCACAGTTGCCCATCCAATGGGGAATGCGTTCGTAGCGGTGCCCCTCCTCGTCCTCGTAGCCCACAGCGAGCTTGATGCTCTCCAATTCGTCCAGCACGTCCATCTTCATGATGGCCAGCCCGGACAGGCCGTTCACCCGCACCGCCTCGCGCAGCACCACCGCATCGAACCAGCCGCAGCGGCGCACCCGGCCCGTGGTGGCACCCACCTCCTGGCCGCGCTTCTGCAGCATCTCGCCGACTGGGTCGCCGCTCAGTTCGGTGGGGAATGGGCCTTCGCCCACGCGCGTGGTGTAGGCCTTGGCGATACCGATCACGCGGTCGATCTTGGTGGGACCCACGCCACAGCCGGTGCACGCGCCGCCCGCGACCGTGTTGGAAGAGGTCACGTAAGGATATGTGCCGTGATCCACGTCCAGCCCGCTGCCCTGCGCGCCTTCGAAGAGCACGGTCTGCCCAGCGTCGAGGGCCTCGTTGAGCAGGGCCGACGTATCGCACAGGTACGGCTCCACCTTCGCGTAGAGGGCACAGTATTGGTCGTAGATCTCGTCGAGATCGAACAACTCGTCGTCCGAGTGGAAGTGGTTGCGCAACAGGAAGTTCTTCTCTTCCAGGATCTGCTCCAGCCGCTCCCGGAACGAGCGCTCCATGCGCGGACTGAAGTCACTGAAGCGCACCCCGCGCCGACCCATCTTGTCCTCGTAGGTCGGCCCGATGCCACGGCCAGTCGTGCCGATCTTGCCCGGCCCGCGCAGCCCCTCGCGCAGTTTGTCGAAGGCCTTGTGGTAGGGCATCACCACGTGGCTGGCGTCGCTGACGCGAATCTTGTCCTCCACCTCCACGCCGGTCTCGCGCAGGTCGGCGACTTCCTTCAGCAGCGCCTCCGGATCCACCACAACGCCATTGCCCAGCACGACGCGCTTCCCGGGGTGGAAGATGCCCGAGGGCACCAGGTGCAGGATGAACGTCTTGTCCTCGAACATCACCGTGTGACCGGCGTTGTTGCCGCCCTGGTAGCGGGCCACGATGTCCGCCTGCCGCGTGAGCAGGTCCACCACCTTACCCTTGCCTTCATCGCCCCACTGGGCGCCTACCACTACGATGCCTGGCATGATCTCGATCGCCTGGGGAGATGGAAAAGCCGAAGTGTTGGCACAAAGAGCCGCGGGGAAGAATAAAGGAATCCGGCTCCCGAAGTCAATGCGCAGTGTGCTCGCCAAAGCGGCCGGGCCGCGCTACGATGGCCCGCAGATCGCCGGACCGCGCGGCCCGGCGCACCCCCCCAAAACCCTCCCCGGGACACTGCCGTGGCGGAGCGAGCGGCCTTCTCAGAGATCGGCGTGGTGGAGGGCTTCTATGGCCGCGTGTGGAGCGAGGCCGAGCGCGAGGCCTTTCTGGCCGGCTTGAGCGCCGTGGTGGCGGCTGGCGGTACGCCCTCGCCGGCGAACACCTACCTCTACGCCCCCAAAGGCGAGCCGGCACTGGGCGCGCAATTGCTTGAGCCGCTGGACAAGGCCACGGCGGCACGGCTGCACCGCCTGCACCATCTCTGCGAACGGCACGGCCTGGCGCTGTGGGCCGGACTGCATCTTGAGCCGCCCTTCGACCCCGCCCAGCGCCCACACCTGACAGCCCTGGTGCGCAAGGGCCTGCAGCTCACTCAGGCCGGGGTGACCGGCATCGCGGTGCTCTTCGACGACCTACCCGGCGCGCGAAGCGCCCTGCCGGTCGATCCCTTCCATGGCTCGCTGGCGCGCGCCCAGGCCCATGCGGTGACCACGCTGCAACAGGGTGTGGACAAGCGCGTGGGTGGGGTGCGCTGGGTCGTGTGCCCCGGCCGCTACACGTTGGATGCAGCTCTGGAACGCACATCGGGCACCTTCGAGCCGGACTACCTGGCGCACCTGCATGAAGCCCTGCCGCCCGACCTGCCCTGGCTGTGGACCGGGCCGCAGGTTTGCTCGCGCGAGGTGACCCTGGACGATCTGGCGGACTACCAAGCCGCGGCGGGTGGAGCCGCCGAGCGCCCCATCCTGCTGTGGGACAACTACCCGGTCAACGACGGTGCCATGGCCGGGCGGCTGCACCTGGCACCGCTGACAGGCCGCGCACCCGATCTGCCTCGCGGGGTGCGGGGCTACCTGTTCAATCCGCTGCTGCAGCCGCACCTGGGCGTGCTGCCCGGGGCCAGTTGCCTGGCCTATGCACGCGACCCCGCGGGCTACGATCCCGGGCTGGCATGGCGGGCCGCGCTGGGGGCGCTGCTGCCGCCGGAACTGCACGAGGCCGTGACGGAACTGGCGGCGCTGACCCGCACATCGGACGGTCCGGGCGGCGCTGCCATCGCCGTGGCCGGCGTGACCGGGCACCTGCCCGAGCGCCTCGCGCGCACCTGGGACGCCCTCACCCGCGGCGACCCTATCGAGCCCTACGTGCTGATCGATTTCCGCCGCATCATGAACCAGCTCCAGCAGGGGCTGCCGGAATCCTTGCGTGCGGAGGCCACACCGTGGTTGGGCCGCCTGTGGCGGGCCCTGCGTCTGTTCGAATCCGCCGCGGCGGGCGCCCCCCAGGAGGTGCTGGGGCCGCTGCGCGCCGAGTTCGCCGAGTGGCACGAGGAGGGACCGCTGCCGCAGGTGCTGGGGCCCTGGTTCCCATAGCCCGGACGGCGTTGGTCTCAGCACAACGCGTTCCCCGTCGCGCGCGGTAGGCCTCCGACCGGGCGCGGATCACCCGGCTCGTCTCCGGGTCGGGCACAGCGGCAATCCGCCTTCCGCCGCTATCTCAGCCGACGAATGGGTTCGTTTGGAAATCCCTGGTGAGCAACCGGGGCCGACGCATTTGCCACAGGTCGGTGCGGCCATTGGGTTCGTTTCGCAATTTCCCTGCGCGCCGCCGGCCGGCCCTCCGGGCGGGCCTTCGCGGCCCCCGGCGGCCCTCCCATCGTACCGCAGGGCGGGCCCCGGCGCAGGGGAAGAATTCGGTCATATCGGGACAGGGCGCCGATACATTCGCCCCGCCCATGGGCCCTGGGGCCCGAGCCGCGCCAGGGTGCTGCGTCGGGCCGCTGGGGACGAGCGGAAGGCGGGAGGCTTACAGCCAGGGCATCTCCTGCTTGCGCTTGGCCTCGAAGGCCTCGATCTCGCCGATGTGTTGCAGAGTGCGGCCGATGTCGTCCAGGCCCTCCAGCAGCGAGTGCTTGGCGTCTTCGCCGATCTCGAAGCGCACCGAGAGCCCACCCGGCGTGGCGATCACCTGCTCGCGCAGGTCCACGCGCAGTTCCTCACCCGGATTGGCTTCCAACTCAGCCATCAGCTGCGCCAGGTCTTCCGGCGTGACGATGGCCGGCAGCAGGCCGTTCTTGATCGAGTTGTTGTAGAAGATGTCCGCGAAGGACGAGGAGATCACGCAGCGAAAGCCGTAGTCCGACAGGCTCCACGGCGCGTGCTCTCGCGAGGAACCGCAGCCGAAGTTATCTCCCGCCACCAGGACCTTGGCGCCCTGGTATTCCGGCTTGTTGAGGATGAAGTCCGGGTTGGGCTTTGACTTGTCCCCGCCCGCAAAGCGCCAGTCGTTGAAAAGGTGCTTGCCGAAGCCGCTCTTCTCGATGCTCTTGAGGAACTGCTTGGGGATAATCTGGTCCGTGTCCACGTTGACGCGGTTCATCGGCACGGCCACTGCGGTGACGGTGGTGAACGGTTGCATGGCGGTGTTCCCTCGCTGCGATATGCGTTGGGGTGGGCCGGCCGGGCGCTCAGGCGCCCAACTCCCGGACGTCCACGAAGTGGCCCGCGATGGCGGCGGCGGCGGCCATGGCCGGGCTGACCAGGTGCGTGCGGCCGCCGCGGCCCTGGCGGCCCTCGAAGTTGCGATTGGTTGTGGAGGCGCAGCGCTCGCCCGGCTGCAGCATGTCGCCGTTCATGGCGATGCACATGGAGCAGCCCGGCTCGCGCCAGGAGAAGCCCGCCTCGCTGAAGATGCGGTCCAGGCCCTCGGCCTCCGCCTGCTTGCGCACCAAGCCACTGCCCGGCACCACCATGGCCTGCACGGTGGAGGAGACCCGTTTGCCCTTCACGATGCGTGCGGCCTCGCGCAGGTCCTCGATGCGGCTGTTGGTGCACGAGCCGATGAACACGCGGTCCAGGGTCACGTCCGTCATCGCCGTGCCGGCACTCAGCCCCATGTATTCCAGAGCCCGCTCCCAGGCCCGGCGCTGGTCGTCGCTGGGGGCGTCGCGCGGGTCGGGCACGGCGCCATCGACGCCCGTCACCATGCCGGGATTGGTGCCCCAGGTGACCTGTGGCCCCAATCGCCCCGCGTCCACATGCACCTCGGTGTCGAAGCGCGCATCCGGGTCGCTGGGCAGCGCCTTCCAGGTGGCCAGGGCCTTGTCCCAATCCGCGCCCTGCGGCGCGAAGGGGCGGCCCTTCACGTAGGCGAAGGTCGTCTCGTCCGGGGCCACCATGCCCGTGCGCGCGCCGCCTTCGATGGTCATGTTGCAGAGGGTCATGCGTGCTTCCATGCTCAGGGCGCGGATGGCCTCGCCGGCATACTCGATGGCGTGGCCCGTGCCCCCGGCGATGCCGATCTGGCCGATCATGGCCAGGATCAGATCCTTGCTGTAAATGCCCGGGCCGGTGACACCGTCGAAGGTAACGCGCATCCGCTTGGGCTTGTGCTGCAACACGGTCTGCGTGGCCATCACGTGCTCGGCCTCCGTGCTGCCGATGCCGAAGGCCAGGCAACCCAGCGCGCCATGGGTGGCCGTGTGGGAATCGCCGCAGCACAGCGTGATGCCGGGCAGCGTGATGCCCTGCTCAGGCCCCACCACGTGCGTGATGCCGTTGCGGGCGTCATCCACGTCGAAGAAGTGATAGCCCATCTCCCGGTGCCCTTCGCGCATGGCCTCTACCAGCCGCGTCGCCTCCTCGTCGGCGTAGGGCCCGGTCTGGTTCACGGTGGGGATGGAATGGTCCAGCACGGCGAAGCTCTGCTGCGGCCGCCGCATCTTTAGGCCCTTCTGCTTCATGCGCAGGATGATACCGCCCTTCAGGTCGTGCAGCAGGTGGCGGTCCACGTAGAGGATGGTCTGCCCCCCCTCCATTCCCACCACGTGGGTGTCCCAGATCTTGTCGAACAGCGTCTTGCCCATCGTTTCGGCTCGATTGGTGGGCGATCAGCCCAGGTTCAGCGTTCGCACGTCCACGAAGTGACCGGTCACACCGGCCGCCGCGGCCATCGCGGGGCTGACCAGGTGCGTGCGGCCGCCGGCGCCCTGGCGCCCTTCGAAGTTGCGGTTGGAGGTGGAGGCGCAGCGCTCGCCGGGGCTGAGCGTGTCCGGGTTCATGCCCAGGCACATGGAGCAGCCCGGCTCGCGCCATTCGCAGCCCGCATCCAGGAACACACGGTGCAACCCTTCCGCCTCGGCCTGCTTGCGCACCAGGCCGCTGCCCGGCACCACCAGCACGCGCACACCCGGGGCCACCTTGCGACCTTTGACGACGCGGGCGGCCTCGCGCAGGTCCTCGATGCGGCTGTTGGTACACGAGCCGATGAACACGGCGTCCACCTTGATGTCCATGATGGGCATGCCCGGCTGCAGATCCATGTAGGTGAGCGCGCGGCCCCACGATTCGCGCTCGTTGGCGTCGCGGCCGGTGGTGGGATCGGGCACTCGGCCGTCCACGCCCGTCACCATGCCCGGGTTGGTGCCCCAGGTCACCTGCGGCACGAGGCCGGAGATGTCGAAGTCCACCACCTTGTCGTAGCCCGCACCCGCATCGCTGGGGAGTGTCTTCCAGTACGCCAGGGCGCGCTCCCAGTCCGCGCCCTGGGGCGCCATCGGGCGGCCGCTGAGGTACTGCAGGGTGGTGTCGTCCGGGGCGATCATGCCGGCGCGGGCGCCGGCCTCGATGGACATGTTGGAGACCGTCATGCGCTGTTCCATCGTCATGGCGCGGATGGCCTCCCCGGCATATTCGATCACGTGCCCCGTCCCGCCCCCAATGCCGATCTTGCCGATCAGGCCCAGGATCACGTCCTTGGAGGCCAGACCCGCGGGCAGGCGCCCGTCGATCCGCACCAGCATGGCCTTGGGCTTGGTCTGCAGCAGGGTCTGCGTGGCGAAGACGTGCTCCACCTCGCTGGTGCCGATCCCGAAGGCCAGCGCCCCGAAGGCCCCGTGGGTGGCCGTGTGCGAATCCCCGCAGACGATCGTCGTGCCCGGCTGCGTGAAGCCCTGCTCCGGCCCCACCACGTGCACGATGCCGTTGCGGTCGTCCGTCACGTCGAACAATTCCACGCCAAAGGCAGGCGCGTTATTGCGCAGAGCCGCCACCTGGGCCGCGGCGATGGGATCGTCGATGGGCCCGCGCTGGTTCACCGTGGGGATGTTGTGGTCGATCACGCCCAGGGTGGCGTCCGGCCGGCGCAGGGGCCGCCCCGCCGCGCGCAGGCCCTCGAAGGCCTGCGGGGTGGTGACCTCATGGATCAGGTGGCGGTCGATATACAGCACCGTGCGGCCGCCCACCTCGCCCACCGCATGGGAAGCCCAGATCTTCTCGAACAGTGTCTTGCCGGCTGCTTGCGTCATGGCTGGCCCTGGCCTGCGGTGCCGGATGCGCCGCCGGGTTGATCCGGGAGCGGTGTGGCGCCGGAGATGCGGATGCATGGCGGAAACGCGTGCGAATCCGCCCGATAACGCCGCAGGCTACTGCGCTCGCGCGGGATCGGTCAAGCGATGGGACGGGATGCGGTGGGGGACGCTGGCACCCTCGGCGCGAATGCGGCCGGCCCGCTCAACAGCAGCCGCACCAGATCCGCCTGCCGCCCGACGCCGGTCTTTCGGCGGATGGCGCGCAGGTGCACGCGCGCCGTGTGCCAACTGATGCGGAAGGACGCCGCGATCTCCGCCAGCTCGCGACCCTGCGCCAGGGCGGCGGCCAGATGCGCCTCGGCGATCGTGAAGCCGTAGAGCAGGCGCAGCGCGTCCGCATCCAGCGGCTGGGCAGCGCCCGGCTCGCCGATGAACACCGCGGCGCACAGCGGCTCCGGCCCGAGCGCCCGCAGGCCGTCGCGGCCTGCCGGGAGCGGCGCCACCAGCACCTGCAGGGGAGGCAGCGGAGGCCGGCGGAGCCGCAGCGCTGCGCCAGCGCCGGCGGCGCCCCCCCGCCCCAGTCCGATGCGGACAGCATTGTCCAACATACGTGCAAAATGTTCGGCCTGGGCCGCGTCGCTTGTCGTCAGGCGCCGGCCCCAGCGGCGCAGGCCCTCGCCCTGCCGCAGGATGGCCTCCGCGCGGGCATTGGCCCAGCGGAAGGTACCGAACTCGCCGATGAGCACCAAGCCGAAGTCCAGCCCATTCAGCAGTGCCTCCGCCCATCCTTCAACCGCCCCCGTGCCCTTCAGGCGGCGGTTGATGGCGAGCGCACGCGTCAGGTGCGGCCCCAGTGTGTGCAGCGTCCGCAGCTCGCCGTCACCGTGAGGACCCTGCGTTCGCGGCCGCTCCACGTTGAGGAACGTGATGCGGTCGCCCGATCGCTCCAGCCAGACGCCGGCGACGTGGTGCATGTCCTGGGGCTTCATCCAGTCATTGTAGTATTCCGTTCCCATCAGTTCGGGCTCGGAAAGAACCTGCGCGCCGTGGAACGTCTGCTCCGGCGTGGCATGCTGCAGGAATGGCATGCGGTAGGGGTACAGGTCCGCGTAGTAGTCGTGCAGGCTCTGCAAATACGCACGATCCAGGTTGTACGCTTGCAGGAAGGGGATCGCGTGCGTGCCGAAGTCGCCACACGCGAAAACGGTCGAGTGCGAGTGCACCGCCCGCGCAATCTCGCCTAGTACCGCCGGCCAGCACGCCGGGTCGGTGCCCGCCTCGTAGATGCGCCCAATCAGCTCGTGTACAGCGTCCTGCACTCCCGGTTTCATGCCTCTCTCCGCTAAGAGGCTCTGCTCACCGTGGATCGCCGGACTGCTCACGCCCACATTATGTAGCTCTTGTATAATGACTGTAGCGCGACCCACGCTTGGCGCGCAAGAAATCCGCTCAGGAAGCCGGTTTGCGGTCCGCTGAGCGACGGTGCCGTGCGAGCGCCGATTGAATCTGCCGTCGCGACGGATCGGCCAGCGCACGCGGATCATACGCCCCGGTCAGAGGGGGCGCGGCGCGAAGGCGGCCGGGCCGCTCAGCAGCAATCGCACCAGGTCCGCCTGCCGCCGGACGCCGGTCTTGTCGTAGATGGTGCGCAGTTGCGCGCGCGCCGTATTGCGGGCTATTCCGAAGGCCTCCGCAATCTCGGTCAGCTCGCGGCCCTCGGCCACGGCCACGGCCAGTCGAGCCTCCGCGGGCGTGAGATGGTACAGCAGCCGCAGCACGGCCGCGTCCAGTGGGTCGGGCGCACCGGGTTCGCTGATCAGCACCGCGGCACAGATGCGGCGCGGGGACAGCAGCGATAGCGGGGAATCGGAGGCGGGCACCGGCGCCACCAACACCCGCAATGGTGACCGCCCGTTGAGTCCGTGCAGCCGCAGGGCTCCACCCGGGTGCAGGCCCTGCCCTCGCCCCGTCCGCACAGTCAGCTCCAGCAGCGCCTCCAGCGCAACCTGATCACGGTGCCCCTCAGCGACCAGCCGGCCGCCCTCCAGGCGCAAACGCGGCTCAGCTGCCATGAGCGACTCAGCGCGCTTGTTGAAGAATGCCGGGCGGCCATACGCGTCGATCAGGACCACGCCAACGGGCAGGCCGTCCAGCAGCGCCTGGGCCCCTGTGGCCTGCCGCCCCAGATACCCCAGAGTAGCGCCCACCTGCAGTGCGCGACACACGTGGGGATACAGCCTTTCCAGCACCTCCAGGGAGTTCACGCCAAAGGGGCCCACTTGGCGCTGCCGCTCGAAGTCGAGTTGGCCTCGCATGGCACCCTGGCGGTAGACGAAGGCGCCGAGGTGATAGTTGATGCCCTGCGGCCCCAGCCAGTCGTTGTAGTACTCGCTGCGGGGCATCACCTCATCGTACACGAACGGTGTCGCTACACCCGGACGGCGCAGTTCGTGAGAGGAGTAGTAGGTGCCCTCGTAGGTCGCGAAGAATTCCGCGTACGGGTTGATCCACCAGTAGTATTCATCGAAAGACGGCCACACGGCCGGATCGATGCCCGCGGAACGCAGGAAGACGACGGCGTTCTGCTCGTAGTCAGGGAGTAGCAACACGGCGGACGTGGCCTCCACGCACGTCACCATGCCCGCCAGGCACGCTTCCCAGCGGTCCGGGTCCAGCGCCGCCTCATAGATCAGCGGCAACACGCCGACGAGTGCGTGCTCGTCTTCCATGCCCTTCCCCCGTGCTTATCCCGGCGCTGCCGCGAGAGACCCAGTTCTCCTCTTCGATTCCGGCAGGCCGTTACCCGGCCGCTACCGAGCCTCCCCAAAGGCCTGCTTGACGGCCTCGCGATCGATCCCACCCCCGTCCGTGCGGGGCAGCACGTTGGTGAAGAAGACTCGCTTGGGGCGTTTGAAGCGGGCGATCCGGCCGCCCACATGGTCGATCACGCCCGGCTCGGAGAGCGCGTGGCCCTGGGGCGCCTGCACCACAGCGCGCACGGCCTCGCCCCACTCGGCATCCGGCACCCCGAACACGCACACGGCCTCCACGCCCGCGATCTCCATGATCACGGATTCCACCTCCGCCGGGTACACGTTCTCCCCGCCCGGCTTGATCAGCTCCTTCTCCGGCTTGCGCCGGACGTAGTGCAGGTAACCGTCATCGTCGAAGCGCCCTACGTCGCCCGTGTGGTGCCAGCCCCCGCGGAAGGTGTGCTCTGTCACGTCCGGCTGACCGTAGTACTCCTTCATCACCAGCGGCCCGCGCACGAGGATCTCGCCCGGCTGGCCCGTGGACACGTCGCTGTCATAGTCGTCCACCAGGCGCACGATGGCCAGCGGCCCTGGCCTGCCCGCAGCGCCGGGACGCTCTGCGACGGGTTGCAGCGTGACGAAGCCGGTGGTCTCCGACTGCCCGAATCCGGTCCAGAATTGAGCGCCCGTGCGCTTGTGCAGCAGTTCGATGGTGTCCGGACTCTCCAGTCCAGAGACGATGCGCAGGGAAGCTAGCTGGCTCTTGGCCTTCTCGGCCGCCCCGAGCAGATTCAGCAGCACAGGGGGAAAGTCGGAGATGTGCGTGCCACCATACTCGTCAATCAGGTGCACGGCCTCCGCCGGGTCGTACTTGGGCATGACCACGTTGCAGCCGCCGGCATGCATCACCGCCAGGGTCATACCCAGCGCGGCAATATGAAACAGTGGCAGCGCCACGATGTTCACGTCCGCCTCCGTCACACCCATCAGGGCCATGGCCTGCAGATTCGCCGCCAGCACGTTGGCGTGGCTGAGGGCTGCCCCGCGCGGAATGATGTCCACCGCGGCCGTGCTGATGACGCAGAACGTATCGTCCGGGCTCACCTCCGGACGCGGCGGCGGCGCCACGTCAGCGTAGAGCGTCTCGAAGGGCTGCATTCCCACCGCCGCCTCAGCCCCGAACTGATACCAGTGCGGGATGTCTTTTCGGGTCGAGGCCCAATCGCCGATCAATCCCAGACTCTGCGTGTCCACGACCATCATCACCGGCTGTGCGCGCTCCAGCACGCGCCCTACCTCCTCGCTGGAAAGCCGCCAGTTGATGGGATAGGCGATGAGCCCTTGCCGCGCGCACGCGCCGTACAGCTCCAGGTAGCCAGGGTCGTTCTGCGCCAGGATGCACACGCGCTGCCCCGGTTGCAGACCGCGGGCCACCAACCCGGCCGCCAGGGAATCCACGCGGATCATCAGCTCGGCGAAGGTCTGGCGGCGACCCTCGAACACCACGGCCGGCCGCTTGGCGTGGAGTTGGGCATTGCGCACCAACAGATCATAGACGGTGAAGCCTGCGACGCTCATCGCTCTCTCTCGGCTTGGGAATGCCTGGGGGGTTGCGCCCACCTATACCAGTCCGGGCGCGCGGCTGCCAAGGCCCGCGGGCGCGCAGCACGGGCTCAGGCGCCCGGCCGGATGCGCAACAGTTCCCGGTCGCGCACGCGCTTCACCTGCTCACGATTGAGCAGGTTGTTCAGGCGCACGCGTGCCTCCTCGCCCAGGCCACGAAACTGTCCGCGCACCAGGTAGTGCCCATCGACCATCGGTGCGCGCGAGAGCACCTCCAGCATCAGCCGCATGGGCTGGCCATGCACCTCGAAGCTGAGCTGAGCCAAGCCCCGTTCCGCCAAGGGCTCCGGCACCATCAGCGATGCGCCGCCGTAGCTCAGGTCCAGCAGACGGCCGTCGCCCTTGTGGCTCGGCATACCGCCGCCCCGGCCCAGCCGGCGGCCCAGCTCCGAGCGCTCGAGAAACTGGTAGGTGCAGGGCAGATCCACCGAGAGCCGGAAGGCGTTGCGGTGCTCGGCGGCGGAATCGCGGAAGGCATGCCGCGCCCGTAGGGCGGGGAAGGCTCCCCCGCCCACCGGCTCCAGGTCAAGCCGGAACACCGCCTCGCCGCCGCGCTCCCGCCAGTAGAGCAGGAATACCCGCGGGTTGCGCTCCAGCAGGCTGCGGATCTCCTCATCGGGCGCCAGATCGATCAGCAGGTAGTCCTCGTTCACGTCCAGCAGCGCGCAGTACAGATCCAGCTTCTCCTCACCGATGTTGGCGATAAGCCGCACGGGAAGGTCCGCCAACAGTTGGCGCGTGGAAACCAGCGCGATCTCGGGATTCATCACATTGAGATGCAGCGCCTGGCGCAGCCGCCCCAGGTTCCCAAACGTAGCGTCGTCCCCCTCCTCCACGAGACGCTCGGCCGCACGCTCGAAGGCCTCGGCATCCTGGATAAAGGCGTACTCATCCGTGGCGTTGGCATACCGCATCAGCTTGCGCAGCACGGCCCGCACCGCCGGCGTCATGTGGTGCTCGCTGGAGAAGCGATCCAACTGCGAGCGCCGCCGCCGGTTCCGCATCCAATGTTGCACCCGCCGATGCAACACCACCGTCACCAGCACGGTAAGCGCCAGCGCCAGCAACAGCAGCGCGATGTTGCGCACCACCTCTGCCGTGAGACCAGGAAACCGGAAGAAGCTGAGGTCGGACAGCGGTGACTTGTCGTCTGCTGCCATGCTGGGGCCTCCCTCGCGACACGATGCGGGCGCGGTATTCTATCCTGTGCTTCGGGCGGGCACAGCGCCCACGAACCGCCCCCAACAGGTCCGGGTGTGCTGCGGCGACGCAGGCCGGAGTCTGGCCGCGGCTCCCCAGACCGGCGCCTAGTCCCCCTCGAACGAGCTCGGCAGGAGATTGAAGGGCAGCAGGCGGATCAGGACGGGTAGAATCAGGCTGCCCCCGGGCAGGGCGAAGATCGCCAGGGCCGGGATCGTCTTGAGGACATCCAGCAGTTGCTGCCGCACCTTGCGCTTCTCCTCCCCGCTGAGTGGCGTGTGGGTGGACTTCATCAGCAGGCTGTACAGCTCCTGCGTTTCGCGAATCTCTTGCACGATGCGATGCAGGTTGCGGCGAATCGCCACCTGCGCCCCCATGCGCAGATGGTCGCTGACGTTGAGCAACGCCGGGCGATCCTGGAAGATGCGCAACTGCGCTTCCTGGTGCAGAATGAACACCTCCAGTGCCAGCTGGCTTTGGCTCAACTCTTCGTTCCACAACTCCAGCATCTCCACAACCTCTTTAAGGAAGGTTTCCTCCTCGGGGCTGAGGTCGCGATCCACCAGAATGGTCATCAGCACGGCATCGAGCATGAAGCGCCGTACGAGCCAGGGCATCTGGGGAATCTCGATGCCATCCAGCACCAGCCCCTGGGCCAGCGCCGCACGCAGCGCCGCCACGCGGTCCGCAGGGAGGCTGGACGAGCGGATGAACCAGGCAATGAGCCGCTGCTCGGCGCGCCCGATGCCCTCGCTCGCGGCCGCCGCGGCGATCATGAGGCGGATCAGCAACTCGCGTTGCGTGCGCTGGCGCCGGGCCAGTTCCCGCTGGTGTTCCTCCGCCGCGTCCGGGTCCACCAACATGCGCCGCTGCCAGGCCATGGCGTAGTACAGGTCGAGGAACAGGAAGCTATTGTAGTAGTTCCCCGGAAGCCGCAGCAGCTCCGTGCCCATCCCAATGCGTTCGCGCAGGGCCCGCTCCAGCAGCGCGTTCGCATCGCGACGCCCAGGCAGCGAGACCCAGCGCGGCAGGGCCACGCGCGCAGCGGGCCGGTCGCCATCCCTGTGAGTGAAGTAGGCCGCCGCCAACTGGAGGGCCGGCTGGAAGTGCTCTGCCTCGTCGGCGAGGCCCGCCAGCAGGTAGTGCCGGTCCGCCACAAGGCAGGCGAACAGGCTGTCCAGGAAGATCAGGTGCACCCGCTCGGTCACGCCCATGTAGGCGGCACCGGGGTACTCCTGGTCGGGAAATGGCAGACCGATGGGAAAGCCGTACAGCAGGCCGGTGGGCTGCAGGAAGTAATAGATCGCCTCGTCCAGCTCGTGGTGGATGCCGGTATCCTCCAGCACCCGCACGCCCGTGGACGGCAATTCGTTCGCAAATGGATGGGTAGCGCGGTACCCCAGATACCGCTGCAGCCACCCGGACTTTTCGAAGTTCATGTGCGCCGGCCAACCCCCTCCTGCCACGCGCGGCTCGCCGGAGTCCCCCAAGAGCCGCCAGCCTTCCATTCAACATGACATGATCTATAATGCGTCGCAAAGACGCGCCATTGTTCTGCCACACCTCCCCCTGCGCCGACCTCCATGACCGTCGCTGCCCGCAGCTATCCATCGTTCCTTGAACGCCTGCGCGCCTACGAGCGTTACGAGCCCCTGCCGCGCAGCCGGGGCCCGGAGAAGTTGGACGCCGTGCGGCGACTGGCCGCGGAGCTGGGGCACCCGGAGCGCACCGGGCGCGTGGTGCACGTGGCGGGCACCAACGGCAAGGGCATGACCGCCGCCATGATCGCGCGGCTGTTGGAGCATGCCGGGCACCGCAGCGGGCTGTACACGTCGCCGCACGTGGTGGACGTGCGCGAGCGTATCACGCTGGATGGGGCACCCATCGCCGAGGCCGCCTTCGCCGAGGCCGGCCATGCCGTGCTCGACATAGCGGACCGCCTGCGCGGTGGTCTGCACTTCTCCTACTTCGATCTGCTGACCCTCATCGCCTGGGTCGCCTTCCGCCACGCGGGCGTGGAGTGGGTGGTGCTGGAGACCGGGCTGGGCGGGCTCTCGGACGCCACCAACATCGGGCCCAAGGAACTGTGCGTGCTGACCCGCATCGGCATGGATCACATGCACGTGCTGGGGGACACGCTGGAGGCCATTGCCACGCAGAAGCTGGGCATCGTGCCACCCGGCGTGCCGGCAGTGCTGGCAGAGCAGGCCCCGAGCCTCGCGCCCTGGCTGCGCGAGCGTCTGGCGGCCCAGGGTAGCCCCGTGCGTGACGCCGCGGAAATCGCGCTCGCTCCTTGCGCGGACGACCCCGATGCCGCGGAGGCGCGGTGGCCGGGCGCCGCCCCGCTGCGGGTGACGTTGCCGGGCCAGGGCTGGCAACTCACGACACCCCGGCTGACCTGTGCAGCCACGGCGCTGGCCGCTGGCGAGCTGTTGCTGGGCGAGGCGAGTGCCGGAGCCGGGCCCGGGGCGGACGAGGAGCGTGCTCGGCGCTTGCGCTCCGTGCTCACGGTTCACCTGCCCGGCCGCCTGGAATTGCGCCGGCACCAGACCGTACGGGGTCACGCCGGGCCATCGCTGGAGCGGGTGGTGCTGGACGGAGGCCACAACGCTGAGGCCCTCGCGGCCCTGCACGCACAGCTGGTTCGCTGGGATGTCGGAGACTACACCCTGATCCTCAGCCTGCAGCGCGACAAGCTGGTGGCAGCCCTGCGCGAGCCGCTGGGCGCACTGCTGCGGGATGCCGCACGGGTGCTGGCCCTGGCGCCGCAAACGGCCCGAGCGCCGAGCCACGAGGAATTGCGGGGTTACCTGCAGGCGCTGCTGCCGCCGGGCCGCGCGATCACAGTGGAGACCGTACCGGATGCCCCAGCCGCGCTGGCCGTCGCCCTGGAGACCCCAGCCCGACCGCTGGTCGTCACCGGTTCGTTCTGGATGCTCGGCGACGTGATGCGGCTGCTGGACGATGCCGGGGCCACCGACCATCCGGCCCCGGATGCCGCCGCGGCGTCCAAGGCCACACCATGAGGAGTGCCGCCATGCCCGAAGCCTTCCGCATCGACGTGCCCGACGCCGTGCTGACCGACCTGCGCGAGCGACTGGCACGGGCCCGCTGGCCGGACTATCTGCCCGCCTACGGCTGGCAGCAAGGCACGGAGCCGGGCTACCTGAGCGGGCTGGTGGAATACTGGCGCACGGCCTTCGACTGGCGGGTCCAGGAGGCGCGGCTGAACGGCTTTCCGCAGTTCATGGCGGACGCGGGCGAACAACGGCTGCACTTCATCCACGCACGATCGCCCCACCCCGAGGCGCGACCGTTGCTGGTCGTGCACGGCTGGCCCGGCTCCGTGGCCGAGTTCTGCAAGCTGATCCCCCTGCTCACCGAGCCGGAAGCCCATGGTGGGCGCGCGGCGGACGCCTTCCACGTGATTGCCCCCAGCCTGCCGGGCTATGCCTTCTCCCCGGCTCCGCAGGCCCCCGGCGCAGGTGCGCGCAGCATTGCCGCCCGGCTGCACACTCTGATGAACGACGTGCTGGGCTATTCCCGTTACTGGGCGCAAGGCGGCGATTGGGGCAGCGTGGTCACGTCCTGGCTGGCCTACGACCAGCCGCGCGCCGTGGCGGGGCTGCACCTGAACATGGCCGGACTGCGCCCCACGTTGGCGCCAAACGACCCGCCACCGCGCGAAGAGGAGCGCGCCTTCCTGGCCGCATCGCGCGCCAGGCGACACGAGGACATGGCGTACATGGCGATCCAGGGCACGCGGCCGCAAACCCTCGGCTATGCCCTCAACGATTCGCCGCTCGGGCTGGCCGCCTGGCTGGTGGAGAAGTACCGGGCCTGGAGTGACTGCGGCGGAGAGCTCGAGCGCAGCTTCTCCCGGGACGAACTGCTGACGCAGGTCACGCTGTATTGGGTAACCGGCTGCATCACGTCATCCATGCGGCTCTACTACGAGCAACGCCACGGCGAAGCGGGGCTGCCGGCCGGGGAACGCGTGGAGGTACCCACCGCCTTCGCCGACTTTCCGGCGGAGATCCTGCGCCAGCCGCGCGCATGGGTCGAGCGCTCCTATCGCATCGTACGCTGGACTGAGATGCCGCGGGGCGGGCACTTCGCGGCCCTGGAGGAGCCGGAACTGCTGGCGGCGGACATTCGCGCCGCCTTCGCGACAGCGTAGTCGGCCTCATAGGTGGGCTTGGAGCGGGCCGGCAGCACCCAGGTGGATCAGTCGGCGCGGCGGGTGCGCACCCGCCGCGGGGGCGGTGTGGCAAGAGCACCGCTCTTGCTGGCGCCCGGCGCAATGGTGAAGCGGAAGGTGGAGCCCTCACCGGGTTTGCTCTCCACCCAGATGCAGCCGCCGTGCAGCGACACGATCTCCTTGGCGATGGCGAGACCCAGACCACGCCCGCCCGCGTGTGAGGCGAACATCACGAAGGCTTCCGCAACCTCCTCTGGCGTCATGCCGGGCCCCTGATCGCGCACCTCGAAGGTGAGCTTGTCCCTGGCGGCGCGGGCGCTGACGCGCACGGTGCTGCCGGGCGCCGAGAACTTGACCGCGTTGACGACCAGGTTGTGCAGCACCTGCTCCACGCGCATGCGGTCGAGGGCATAGGGCTTGGCGTTGCGGGGCTGCACCACGTCGACACGCACGCCGTGGGGCTCCGCGAAACCACGCAAACGCTCGGCTACAGCACCCAGTAAATCGCCCAGCGTCACGGGCTCGTACCGCAATGTCGGTCGCCCGTGCTGCAACACGGCCAGATCCAGCAGGCCGTCCGTCAAGGCCAGCATCCACTCACCGTTGCTGCGCATGCGTTCCAGCAGATCGCGGGCCTCCGGGTCAAGTTGGCGCGCGTCTTCCAGCAGTAGCCCCGCATAGCTGTTGTTGATGCCGAGAGGCGTACGCAGATCGTGCGCCATCACCTTCACCCAGTCTTCACGCAGGTGGATGCCGTCGCCCGGCGTGGCGCTGATCCAGGGCTGGGCGGCATCGTGCACGGCACCCGGGCCCCCGCCAGGCGAGGCCGGGTAGGATGGCCGCTGCTCGCGCTGGGCAATGCGATCAAAGGCGCCGTGAATTGCATTGCGCAGTTCCGCCCGCGAGGAATCCTCCGCCAGGATGCGCGCGACGTCGCCCAACTCCAGGCCCTGGCAACCGCGGGCGAGCGCCCGATCGGTCGTGAAGAGAATTGCGTTGAGGCCTGCGCGAGCCGCCTGGATCGCACCCAGCATGCCCGCCGCGACGGCAGTGGAAGCGAGCAGCAATCGCAGATCCGGATGGGCCTCAAGAGCTCGGCGCCCATCAGCCAGCGTGCTGGCCAGAAACAGGTCGCAGGCATCCACATTCGCCTCGACAACCTTGTCGAACAGCGCCGCATCTCCCAAAATCAGCAACTTGCGTCGCGGTACAGCCGCGGACCTCGTCATGATGGCGTCTTCGTCTCCCACCACATTTCGCGGCGCCTGGCACTCCCGTGCCTGGCCACACCTTTCGCCACGGGCGATCCCAATTCCTGCACGCGGGCACCTGCCGCCCCATTTGCCGCGAAACGACCTCCCCGTCGTACGGGACCATCCGTAGCATCGTCGATTCGCA
>Ga0102953_1000356_pt1 | contig 32794 bp, 32 predicted proteins | sample SalPon2A_C_D2_MG_FD_78509 | JGI IMG/M metagenome (GOLD analysis project Ga0102953, IMG submission 78509) | Soil microbial communities from South San Francisco under conditions of wetland restoration - Salt Pond MetaG R2A_C_D2_MG | ecosystem: Environmental > Terrestrial > Soil > Wetlands | place... | reverse complement strand
TACCTTGCAGGTGACCGCCTGAGACGGCTGACTCAATAAAAGCGGCAACAATAGTACCCCCACCGCAACTATAATTTTTCCTAAACGAATGATTCTCTGCAACATGACTTAGTGTCCTCCCTTCAGTGCCAGCATCATGGATGGTTCCATAACCAGCTCTGTGACAATTTTAACAGTAACAGCCAGGACAATTATGGCCAGCAGAACCTTCAGTTGATCGCCTTTAAGTTTCTTGCCCAGGATGGTGCCGATTTGGGCGCCGAAAACAGAACCGATCAGTAGCAGCAGGGCCAGAAGAAAATCAACAGTATGGTTGCTGGTCGCCTGGAGATAGGTTACCTCGATACAGGTAAACATGATCTGAAAGAGGCTGGTCCCGACTACGACATGCATAGGCATACGAAGCATGTAAATCATTACCGGTACCATGAGAAAGCCGCCGCCGACACCCATGATGGCCGCCAAAATACCAACGAAGACGCCGAGGCCAATGGGTACCAGGGCGGAATGAGTCACACCTGATTTTTCGAAATAGGTCTGAAGTGGTAGAAAAGAAAGAAGCCCCTTTTTCTGAACAGCTGGTTCGGCGTCTTTGGTTTCTGCTGTTGACGTACTTGCCTTTTGCTTACGCATGGCATAGATACTTTCGCAGAACATAAAAGAGCCGACAACGCCAAGCATAACTACGTAGGTTATTTTAATGAGAAAGTCAGCACCGCCGGTGGCCCTCAGGAACTTGATAAGCTGGACTCCGACTGCACCACCGGCAAAACCACCGATCAGCAGGTACAGCCCCATCTTGTAATCGACATTTCCCAGTCGCCAGTGAGCATAGGTGCCGGAAGCCGATGCGGCAACGATCTGATTGGCATCGGTTGCTGCGGCAATTGTCGGCGGAATGCCGATCATCATTAAGAGTGGTGTCATAAGGAATCCTCCACCGACCCCGAAAAGGCCCGACAAAAGGCCTACAGTCAGTCCCAAACCAACAACCAGCAGATAATTAACGCTGGCCAAGGCTATTGGTAAATACATGTACATAACGACTCTCCTTTGTTTTCATGGTTCATTAAAAAAAGTTATTTAACAATTTTGATTTTCTTCTTGCTCGATACACCACGGTTCAAATGGTGCAACTGGGAAATAATTGCCTCCATGTCCAACTCATTCAATGGGGGTGCAACTATGACTTGCAGGGTCCCATGGAACCAGCGGGGAGACGCGTTTAAGCGTTTCTGCAGTTCATCAATCCAAGTGATTCGCTTGTCCGGGGACTTCCCCTGGTCATCATACACTACCAGGCATGAGATGGCGTGATCGATCAGTAACCTTCCTAGAGGATCTTCTGCCCCTTTCTCCAGAATATGGTAACTAACAGGCACTCCTTCAGCTTCGGTCAGCTCGCCAATCAGGCGAAAACTCTCCTGGAGAGAAGCTTCGATCGTCATAGCGGGGTCACGTAACAGAGGGGTGCCACAATGACGAAGGCCCAACTGATCGAAATCCTGCAAGGCGTAAATTTCACTTTCCGTTCGAGCTGCCAACTGCACGGCACAAAGACTTACCGGCACATCGGATGGCAAGCCGCTCAAGAGTATGGCAATTCTTGGTCCCACAACATTCCTTTCCAACTATCGAGAAGATTAAATCGCTTCATTTAGGCCCCACTTTTAGCAATTGGTGTGCCAACTTCTTAACATGTTGATTTTAAAGGATAAAACATAATTGTGTTCTCTATGGACACATAAATGGCAACTATTTACAGCCAATTTGTTTCATAATTGGACAACAAAAATATAACTAGCGGGATTTAAAGGGTTTTTGCCAGTGAAACAACTGTTCAATAATGGAACACAGTTTTGGCTGCCTTGGAAACTTCTGTAGGCGCGGGCCGTATAGACTTGTCTTATTTGCGAGTAAATATTTTTGAAGATTGTAGAGCTAGAGCAGGGTGTCGCATCCCTGGAGTCTCTCTTAAAAATCGGTCACTTATCGAAGGTTCGGCAGCTGGCCGGCAAGAAAGTCAGCTGCCAAGCGCTCCGCAACTTCAACAGAAACCATGGCTGCGTCGATTTGCCGTGCAAAGCCGATCAGGCGCCCAATGTTGACCAAGATACTTTCCACTTCCGTGCCTGGCAGATTGGATGTCCGAGCCACCAGAAGATCGCCTTGGGCTTTAGTTAGAAAACCATAGGATTCCAGTACCCGTTCAATAAAGGTGATGCGCAGCGATCGGTTGGTAATGGCTGCGGCCCCGCCTACAAAGCGGAAAAAAATATGGTTGTTGCGTGGCTGGTCGGTGCAGTAACAATCCAGCATATTGAAGTGATATCCAAAGCGTAGACTCAGATTGACGTATTCTGCAGAGGCCACCGCCAGATTGGCCCCGCCGGCGGAGAGTTGACCAGGATCGGCTGTCCTGGTCATTCCGGCCAGAAAGTCCTTTCCTGTCAGCGGCATGGTTTCATCGTTCCATACTCCAGGCTGCAGCATTCCCTGTAGAATGGCGCGCAGAGGCCTTGAGTGTATTTGTTCCAGTCTAGCTTTGCGGCCAGTGCCCGCTAGAGCGCCGCCGATATCGATAACTAGCATATGGATCGGCAGGGGAAGTTCCAACTCCTGAATGGTTTTCTTGCGACCGAACAAAAGCCCGGTTATCCCCTTGGCTTGCTTGACAGCGCCTGCTACCAGAGCCTGCACCGACATCTCATGCATGAAACGGATGAGATCATGTATGGATCGACATTTTTCAGGGGAAAAATTATCTTCCAGCGGGTTTACCAGGTGAAGTGGAGCAATGTAACGCATCAGATATTTTTGTCGGCGGTACTCGTAGAGCTGGTTCATCCGGCCGCTCATTTGTTGGGCCTCTAACAGAAGATCGTGGGCAATGCCAGCATAAACCGTTGCCTTGCCGTCACTGTCTGCCTGCAAGGTAACGTCATCCCCGGCCGCCAACAACTCTGTAGCATTTCCGGTATTAACAACTGTGGGGACCTCAAATTCCCGACAAATTGAGGCCATATGGCTGGTGGCAACGCCTGTGTCGGTGATAATGGCATTAATGAAGGGTATCACGCGTACATACTGTGGCGAGTCATGAGGGGCAACCAGCACTGAGCCCCGAGGAACCTGTTCCAGGTCCTCCTGGTTCCTGATCATAAAAACCCGGCCGGCGGCAACTCCCTGCCGGACGACTATTCCTTGGTTTTTCATTAGAACAGGAAGATCAGGATTTTCTGTAATCGGACCGGTAGAACCAGTAGGAGACGGGTTTGCCTCTTGGTCGATTTTTAAGGTACGGCTCTGTAGGATAAATATTTCACCGCGGTCATCGATAGCCCATTCGATGTCTTGAGGTACCCTAAAAAATTTTTCGATAAGCATGGCCTGGCGCGTGAGAGCCAAAACCTGGTTTTCGCTAAGACACGGCTGTTGCCGCTGCTCCATCGGAGTGGGAGTTGTTTTGATTCCGGCACTCCCATCTTCCACCACCATTACCTCTTTTCTACCAGTGCGGCTTTCGCTAATGACTGGAGGATCGCATTTGCGGACAAGGTAGAAATCGGCATCGGTTATTCCGTCAACTACAGCCGGACCAAGGCCCCAAGAGGCATTGATAATTAAGCTATCTTCATTTTGGGGGCCGGCCATGGTATAGATCACGCCGCTGACCTTTGCTGGAATCATGGCCACACAAGCCGTCGCCATCCTTAATCGACCGAGGTCGTAGCCGAGCTGCTGCTGGTAGGCCGCAGCCCGCTCGGTGAAGAGACTGGCTGCCACCCGTCGCCATGCCGCGCCGACGGCCTTGGCTGTGGCCGGCACATTAAGCTCCGAATCAAACTGGCCGGCAAAGGAAAATTCGCCGTCCTCCTCCTCAGCGCTGCTGCGTACGGCAAGCTGATATCCACTCCTGTTACGACCGGTCAATTTGCAAACAGCCTGTTCAAGTGCATCCGTAAACTCTTCGGGTATGCTCCCGTTCAACACCGCTCTGCGCAATTCGGCCAGATCTTTGTCGGTATCCTGGCTGACTGCCAGGGCCTGTCGTTGTTCGTTAAGTTGATTGTGGGCAAGGAAAAGTTCAAAGGCACGGGTGGTGACTGCGAAGGCTTTAGGTATCTTGAGATGCAGCTCGTTGCCGAGCAGGGCCAAGTGATAGTTTTTGCCGCCAACCACCTCGGCTGTATCCCAGGTGATGTCAGGATACAGGAAAATGAGCGGTTCAGACTCCGGTCCGGCCTCGCTCAATACTCGCTGGACCTGCCGATTAATACGGTCCAGTGTTTCAGCAAGGACTAGGTTGGCATCGCCGGTCAAGCGAATAAAATTTTCCAGGGACTCGGAGATAGCCTCAAAGAGTTCGGTATAAGCGGTTTTTGTGTAGTTGACATCAAAGAGATAAGCACCGCTCAACTTTTCGCCAAGATCGGTGATAATCTCCAGCGATCGGTTATTGGTGGTCAGGACCGCTTGGAAGCGGGCAAAAAGCTCGACAGGATCATGGGAGACCGGAGTTCTGTGGAAAACATGGCCTAGCCAGTTCCCCCAGCCGTTTCTTATCCGGTTCCAGCTGGCTTGTCCCATGATTCGTCTCTCGGTCTCAATCCGCGTGCTTATTCAACGCTTTCTGGATTGAGGCTTTCAGGTCCTTGATTTTGACAGGTTTTGGAAAGAAATCATGGACATCGTCGCGTAATGCTTCAATGGCAACATCCAGGTTGGCAAATGCGGTAATCATAATCACAACAGTCTGAGGATAGAGTTGCTTGATGGTGCGAAGTATTTCAAGACCATCAATGCCTTTCATCTTCAGATCGGTGATTACCACGTCAAAAGCCTTCTGCTCTAGTCTGGCAAGGGCGGATTCCCCGTTAAGAAATGTTTCAACTTCATACCCTTCTTGCTCCAGTGACCTCCGAGCCATATCGCCAACAATTTTTTCATCATCAATGACCATTATGCAGTTCTTTTTCATTGCTGGTACACCTTTTAATTTTGTTACAGCTCGGGAAAGTAATAAAAAAAACAGTACCGGCGTCACCCGAACTTTTGACGCGGATATTACCGTAGTGTTGTTTAATTATGCCGTAACTGACCCATAAGCCCAGCCCAGTGCCGCCTTCCTCCTTGGTTGTGAAAAAAGGGTCAAAAATATGTTCCAGATAGTCCGGCGGGATACCCTTGCCGGTATCCCGGATTTCGAACTCAACCTCATCCTCTTTCTCAAGATAGCGGCTGCTGATGGTCAGCCGACCTCCATCGCTCATAGCTTGAATTGCGTTGGCGGTTATATTGACAAGTACCTGTTGGATCTGATGTTCGTCAATGTAAAAATCAGGCAATTCATCTGACAAATTTAGTGTTGTGCGAATGTTGGAGACATCCAACATGTTACTGATCAGTTCCAGGGTCTTTTGGATAACATGGTTTGGATCGGCTTGACTTAGATGCGGTTCCTTGGGGCGTGAAAAATCGAGGAGGTTTTTGATAATCAGCCGTAACCGTTCAGTCTGTTCCTCGATCTGATTCATGAAGTCGATTCGTTCCTCACGGCTGAGGCTCTCGTAAACACTCTCATAGGTTTGCGCAATCATCGAGATATTGTTCAGCGGATTGTTCAGTTCATGGGCCACCCCTGCCACTAAAACGCCGATGGAGGCAAGGCGTTTGGATTGAATGATTTCCTTCTCCCGTTTTCCGAGCTCTGTGGCCATGGAGTTAATGGCTATGACCACTGCGCCCATTTCGTCTGCAGATGGTTTCGTGTCAATTGGTTGATAGTTGCCCTTGGAGATGGATTGGGTCAGATTGACAATCCGGCGCAAAGAGGAGCCGATGTTGCGGACAATTAACTGACTGAAAAAAAGGGCGAAGAGCACCACGGCCCAGAAGGAGAAATGCAGTATTGTTTTGGAGCGGATAATAATCCGACCAATGTTGGTACTCTCCAGCTCGGTGATATCGTTTGAAAAATTTTTAAGTTCCTGCCCCGCAGCCCGTAACTGGTTGTTAAAACTCCCGTCCGGCGAGAACTTCCTCTGCCTGATTTTGGCTACCATCTGATTATATTGATTGAGAAGGTCGGTCAGTTTACCGTAGTTGACGGCTCCCACAGCCCGGATAATATCGTTTCTGACCTCGAACAGGGTGGTGGAGGTTTGCCGGATTTCTTTGCTGATCTCGTCAAGAGCCGTTTTGTCATCGTAAAGCAGAAAATTCTTCTCAGCCAGCCGTATCCCCAGAAAACCCGCGTTCAGTTCGTTAGCGATGGTGATGAAACGGAATTTTGTATAAAGTGCGTTCAGATTGTGCATGGCGATAGTGCCGATCAGCAGGAGCAGAAGGATGTGGACAATATTGGAGAGGTAAATTTTATGCTCTATTTTCATCATCGCGTTTCCCTCCATCGCCAGCTTGTGAGACTATGGAGGTCAGCATCAAAACTGAAGATTCTCCGGCAATTATTGGGAGCTATGCTTTCTTCGACTTTGGTCAAGAATTCTAATTCCAGTAAGGAGCTAAGCGCCTAGAGCTGAGCTGCGGCTCCGGGGTAATTCTGCCTGTTCCTTGCGTACCGGAAGATACCAAAGCAGACCATCAACGATCATCAGTGTGCCCGAAATTATGAGGATCAGATCAAAGGGGGTGTTGATTCCCAGCCCGAAATAATTCATAAGTACGATACTAATGCTGATAATGTACACTCCGGTTCGGATAAAAGCAAGCCCGGTACGGGCACGCGCATAGATGGTCCGATAACAGCTGGCGATGGTTCGCTGAGCTGCGAGTAGATTGCGTTCACGGGCCAAGTGGGTGCGTTCGCGGCTGGCCGGAACCGGGTAGATGATAGTGCAGTAGTCGTAAAGAAAATCACCAAGACGGGCCAGCATAGTGTCTTTGCTGGGGCGTGTGGCTGTGTTGTCTGTCTCTACTGAAAAATGAAAATTTTCCAGAAAGGTCAAAGTCGCCGCTGTCACCTCAACCAAGGTCTGGTCGCGCGGCGGTTTGATCCGTGAACGGCGCACATGTAAGTAGGTGAGAGAATTAAATAAAATTAATAAAATTCCAACAACAAGAACTCCAATAATTACCCAGGAACTTATATTGAATTTATTGCTGCGCCACAGCGTATCAGCAAGAATTGTCAGCCCTAGGCCAGTCCGTCCCCCGGCCAGAGCTGTCCGCGCCTTTGCAAGATCGGTCCGGTAGCACGCCAATCTGGTTCGCCATTGGGCCATAGTGTTGCGCCAGAAGGCCAGGTTAGTGCGTTCGGTACCGATTAACTTCCCCGGCGGAGCGTTGAGATAATCCTGAGCAAACCAGACGATGTCTTCTGATAGCGTCACCCGGAATTCGTAGTTCACAGGACCGAATGTCTGGGCCACAGCTTTACGTAGTCCGGTAGAGTTGGGATCAATGGCGGCCACAACTATTCCTCCGTCAACATCCTTGAGCACCGGGAACCAGCCTTCGGCCACCATTTGTGCTTCCGGCAGGTTGAGTAGCAGTTCCGGAGGAATTGGCAAGCGTTCATCATACTCTATGGAGGTGCATTGGTAATATTCCTCCAGTGCTTTCAGTAATGCCTGACGGGGAACGCCATACTCGTAATGAAGAATGTGGCTCAAGGCTATCTTGCGATCTGCTGCGGCCCTTGTAGCCTCAGACAAAGGATCGGGGGAGATATATGAATTTAAGACTGTTCCGGCAAAGGCGGGAGCTTGGGGATCTTGGCTATTCATGGCTAAACATCACTTTGTCCCAGGAACGGCAGGGGATGCCATAATCTGGGATTGCGATCTCCATGTCATCGTAACAGTATGGGAATTCACGCCTCAGCCGTTCGGCAGGCCAACTCCAGTAAAGACCGTCGCCGATCAGAAGAAGACCACAGATAATGAGTAGCCAGTTGAAGATATTCCAGGCAATGATTTCGGTCCCGAAATAGAGAACAAAGGCGACGCCGATCATACTGAGGTTGAGTCCTGTTCGAATGAAGGCGAGTCCGGTGCGGCCTCTTGCCATAACCGTGCGCAGTCGGGCCATAACGTTGCGGCGTTCAGCCAGAACAGTACGTTCCAAGGCCAATCCTGTGGTCCCCCATATTCCCGGAAGATCGTGGCTTCGTACCGGCAAGGCCAGAGAAATTGATCGAATATCCTGATCTAAATGTCGATGGGGGAAGAAAAAATCCCAGACAGTGTTTGTTTGGAACTTTTGTTTGACCGAGGTGTTCCCTTCGACACCTGCCTGACGGCCGCCCGCATACCAGAGAAACCCTTCAGCTACAATAATTGCACCTACAGCTATCAGTGAGATATCGAGGATCAGCCATGTGCTCGTAGAAAAATTAAGGATCAGGCCTAGCCCCAGGCTGATAAATGAGATACCGGTGCGAACAAAGGCAAGCCCTGTGCGAACCTTGCCCATGCGAGTACGGAATATGGCCAGAAGTGTGCGCTCCTCGGCATAATCTGTCCGATCACAGGCCAGGTAGCGGCGGCGCATCACAGGCGAGAGGCTGGTCCAGTTGGATCGTAGTTCATCTGCACCGGCAACTTCATTGGTACGATTGAAAAGAGGAAATTGTTCTTCGTTCAAGACAGCCAGCGCGGTGGTGCCGCCTGTTGCCCTTGTTTCCGTAAAAGTCGGCACTCTGCCTTTAAGTTGGCGGGCGGGCAGGTACCACTTTACCCCGTCAAAAGTCATGACACAGCCGGATATCAAGAGGGGAAGCTCCAGGAGCAAAAACCATTCAGCCCCAAAAATCCGTAAGAAAAGCAGACTGATCGTGACACAGGAGATGCCTGTGCGGATGAAGGCGAGTCCCGTGCGACCCTTGGGCAGCACAGTTCGGTAATGGGCCAGAAGAGAACGCAAGCCTGACAGATAGGTCCGAACTCGGGCCAGAAGGGTCCGACCGAAAGTGGTGGGGCAGCCAGGATTGACATCCTGGTTATTCTCGATAATACGAATCAGATCGGGGGGCAAAGTTACCATAAAATCGACGCTTTTCACACCCAGGGCCTGCTTGACCTTTTCTGCCAGGTCCTGGGTGGGTGCACACGCGATAATCGTTGCCTTCCCCTCCCGAATGGTGTGGGGAAACCAGCCCTCCTGCTTCAGTTTTTCCAGATCCAGACGAAGCAACAGCGGCAGGGGCTGATTGATCTTCTCATCGTATTCTATCCATGGGCAGCCATATTTCTCAGACAACTCCTTTAATGTTGCAAATTTTTCAGCAGACTCCAAATGCACAATTCAGCCTCGATAAAAATAAGTCAGACGCATGTTTGCCTGAGGTGCAAAAGACCTCAGGCAAGCAGCATGGTTTTCAATGTAAAAGAGGGTACGAACAAAAAAATAACTGCTATTACTACGACGCACTTTTCAGTTAGTCAATGGCTTTTTTCAAACGAGGGCCCTGGAATAGGGGAGAAAACAGGCTGAGCAAATAGGTAGGCGCTTATCCTTGTGCCTGGGAGGAACTCCTCATCGGGCAAGATTCAACCCGCTTTTTTCACAACACAAGACGGATGCAGTTCCGAGAAACAGGGTGCTTGGCAATATATGAATATGGCAATCAACCAGAGGCAATCGGGACTAATATAAGGGCTCTTGGGGGTTCTCCATACCTGCTGATTTTGGTGTAGCACAACGGAGGTTTGACTCTGCGGTCATTGAGGTGGACGGTGTTATATAATCAAGGGTAAGAGGTGTAAAGATTGACTCCTGCAAAATAGACGCTAGGACTTCTTTGAAGTGCATTCACGTAGTCGGCGCCATAGGGTAGTGCGTGAAATGCCAAGACGGCGGGCGGTTTCGGTCTGGTTGAAGCCTGTTTCCTGGTAAACTTTAGAAATGTGGTCCATTTCCAACTCTTTGATGCCGGGCAAGGCCGTTGGCTGGGGGTCGACGCGAATTGATTTGAGACAGAGAATGTCCGGCGGGAGATCGGCCAGACGCAGGGTTTTTCCCGGACATAGAGCGACAGCCCGTTCAATAATATTTTCCAACTCACGGACGTTTCCCGGAAAAGAGTATTGTTCAAGTTCTTTGATGACATCTTTGCTGACCCGACGGACTGTTTTATTAAACCGGACGCTGGATTTATTGACAAAATGTTCAACCAGAAGAGGGAGATCCTCAAGGCGCTGACGCAGGGGAGGTAATTCAATTTTGACGACATTCAGACGGTAATAAAGGTCCTGGCGAAATTCCTGGGCCGTAATCATACGCTCAAGAATCCGGTTGGTTGCGGCAATGAAGCGGACATCAATGGCAACTGCTGTTGTACTCCCCACCCGCATAAAATTTCGCTCTTGAAGGACTCGTAAAAGCTTTACTTGCATGGCGGGCGGCATTTCACCAATTTCATCAAGAAACATGGTGCCGCCGTTTGCTGCTTCAAGAAGCCCGAGTTTTGTACTGACTGCTCCTGTAAAAGCCCCTTTTTCATGGCCAAAGAGTTCATTGGCAAACAACTCATCGGTAAAAGATCCACAGTTAAATGACACAAAAGGTTTGTTTTTGCGTGAACTGTTGGTGTGCAGGGCTCGGGCAATGAGTTCCTTGCCGGTGCCGGATTCTCCCTGAAGCAGGACACTGCAGTCCAAAGGCGCGACCTGGGTAATAACCTTGAAAATGGACAGCATGGAGGCTGAAGCACCGATGATCTCGCCAAATCTGTCCATGGAGCGAATGCCCTGGTCAATCAAACTTTTTTGCAATTTCTGGTCAGCAAGAGACAAGGCATCGCTAATAATTGTGCGCAGTTTCTGGAGCTGTATCGGCTTCTCCAGATAGTCAAAAGCACCCTTCTTGGTTGCTTCAACAGCCTGGCCGATAGCGGCATAGCCAGTCATCAACACAACTTCCATTTCCGGAGCCGCAACCTTCATTCGCTGCATCAAATCAATGCCGTCAGCGTCATTAAGACGAATATCCATAATGATCAGATCCGGCTGGTTTTCCTGTACTTGCTGCAGGGCTGCCTGGCCGCTGACAAAGCCCTCCACCGTATAGCCGTCTTTGCTGAGTGCCTGGACGAGTCGCTGGACAGTAATCACCTCATCGTCGAGAATGAAAAGTCGCGTCCTGGTATGTTTTTTTCGCGGGGCGGAGTTGGTCATAACCGTTGTTGTTATTTGATACAAATAGTAGGGATTAATAAGGATCGCAGCCATTGCTTATTTCATAAAAGATCGAGGTCAAGATAGCACGATCATCACCGCAGAACAAGAGTGAAGTGTCGTAATACAGGAGGCAGGCTCCTTTCCCGGAACCTTTCAACTTTAATAAAGCGCATTTTTAATTTGATTTCTTTTACTTGTTCTAGGTATTATTTTAATAATCCTGTAAGGGAAAAATCGTGGACGTCGGGGACGTCCTTTTTTTATGCGGTTATTATGTTTAAACAGCGGAGAGGAAGCCAACAACTTATGTCCCATTTGTTTATGTTTATTCTGATGATGCTTTTCTGGGTTTTGATGTCAGGAAAGTTTGATCCCTTTCACCTGACCTTGGGGGTAATTTCCGCTGCGATTGTTACCTGGATTTCCACAGAGCTTCTTTTTCAGGAGAAAAGCAAGCCCCTCGGTGCCAGACTGACTGAGGCCTGGCGTTTTTTTCTCTACTGCTTTTGGTTGGTGTGGCAGATAATCTTGGCCAATTTTCACGTTATCTACCTGTCGTTGGGGCCCAAACCGATTCGAGAGACCCTTTCACCACGCATCTTCACTTTTAAGACCACCCTTCGGAGTGAATTTGCCCGCTTTGTACTGGCAAATTCCATCACCTTAACTCCTGGAACGGTCACCATCCGTGTACATAAGGATATCTTTTATGTTCATGCCATTACCGAGAAGGCGGCTGGAGATCTGGCCAGTGCCGAGATCAGCGAAATGGAACGGCGGGTGGCACATGTCTTTGAAAACAATGGGAACCTGAAACCATAATGGAAAAGTTTATTATTTGTATTGGAATCGTCTTGCTCTTCCTGATGCTGGCCACTCTGGTCCGAGTCATTTTAGGCCCGTCCACCATTGACCGGCTGGTTGGCGTAAATGTGATAGGCACAAAAGCTACGATACTTATCATTATTATGGGGACCTTGCTCGGCAGAGTTGAGATGTATGTGGATATAGCCCTGGCTTATGCTCTGTTGAATTTCATTACCTCCGTGGCGGCGGCCCGGTTTTTTCAGCGAAACAGAGATGTTCCTGCCACAGCCAGTGATCAAAACGTTACAATTAAGGAAGAAGCGTCATGTTAGATATTATTGTCGTAGTTTTTCTCAGCCTGGGGGTCTTATTTTTTCTGGGAACCACCAACGGCTTGCTGCGTTTCCCTGACTTCTACAGCAGGATGCATGCTGCCGGCAAGGGTGATACGATGTCATCAATACTCATTCTGTTTGGCCTGGCGTTGTATACTTTTCATCATCCTTCGGCGATGGAACTGCTGACTGGTTTTAAGATTATATTCATTGCGGTCTTGATATTTATCGCCAGCCCCACTGCGACTCATGCTCTGATGGATGCCGGTTATGAGTCTGGAATTGAGCCATGGGGAGGAGAGAATGGTTCTGAAAAAGAGGAGAGGCGATGACCTTGGATGCAAGCCTGTTATGGCAGTTTGATTTTCTGATTGTGCTCATGGTAATTATTTGCGCCGTTGCTGCCCTTACCTTTAAGGACCTGATCACCAGCGCGGTGGTGTTTGGCGCCTACTCTTTTTTCATGTGCCTGCTCTGGACGGAGATGTTGGCTGTTGATGTTGCTTTTACAGAGGCTGCCGTTGGAGCAGGAGTGAGTACGGTCCTGTTTCTCGGCACAGCGCTTCACATAAAGAGGAGGGCTAAGGATTGAAACTTGTCAGTCTTGTTGTCACGCTGCTGCTTGGAGCTTTGCTGCTCATGGCAACGGCAGATTTTCCCGACTGGGGAGATCCTCAGTCGCCCGCCAGCTTGCATGTCTCCGATTATTACATAGAGAACTCCATGGAACAGACCTCTGTTCCCAATTTTGTCACCTCGATCCTGGCTGATTATAGAGGCTATGACACCATGTTTGAGACAACGGTAATTTTTTGTGCCGGGCTCACGGTGCTGACTCTTTTGCGACGCAACCACCGCCGGCAGAAAAAGGTGGTCATGTCAAGACCCAAACGTGAAAACCAGGATTTGATTCTGACCTCAGCGGCCCGCATGATTGCCCCCATGATGCAAATTTTTGCCTTGTATGTGGTTGCCCATGGGCATCACAGCCCCGGCGGCGGATTTCAGGGCGGGGTCATTCTGGGAGCTAGTTTTATTCTGCTTGCCCTGGCTTATGACCTGCGAACCATATTGGATCGCCTGAAAGAGCGGCGTGCCTTGATTATGTGTGGTATAGGGGTGGCGATTTATGCCGGTATTGGTGCAGGGTGCCTGTTGTTGGGCGGTAATTTTCTTGACTACGGTGTCTGGGGCAAAGTGCTCGGAGTATCACCGGTGGAGGCCCGTTCGCATGGGATGCTGGGCGTTGAGATCGGGGTTGCCATTACGGTAATGTATATCATGTTTTCTCTGTACGCCGATCTCTCCTCCGGGGGTGAGATGGATGAGGGGCTCTAAGTGGCTGAAATAATTACAGACATAATCAGCAAGTACAACTATTGGGCCTTCCTGATTCTGCTTCTCATGGGGCTGCATGCCATGATCAGCAAGAATAATCTGGTGAAAAAGGTGCTTGGCATGTCTATTTTTCAATCGGCCATCATCTTGTTTTATGTGTCCATCGGCGAGAAAAAGGGGGCGACAATCCCTATTCTGGCCCATGGTCATGGTACTGAGCAGGTCCATCAGACAGCCGCGCAGATGGTGGCTGGTTTTGTCAACCCATTGCCGCATGTATTAATGCTGACTGCCATTGTTGTTGGGGTGAGCACATTGGGGGTCGCTCTGGCACTTATTCAGAAAATTTATCGGGTTCATGGGACTATCGAGGAAGACGAGATTTTGGAGAACATTAAGGAATGATTACCGACCAGCTACCTATTCTCATCCTGGCGGTCCCCTTGCTGACCTCCTTTGCTATTACCATTTTCGCCCGAAAAAGTCCGATTTTGGCCTTTTCTCTGCTGCTGGCGGCGATCGGGACCTCGTTTGCCTGTTCCGTTGGCGTCTTAAGGCAGCTTCTGGAGACCGGGGCGACGATTCATTACCATGTTGGCAACTGGCAGCCGCCTTATGGCATTGAGCTGGTTATTGACCACTTGAATGCCATGGTTCTGGTTATTGTTTCCGGGGCGGCTCTGTTGACGGCAGTGTATTCCAGACATACGGTCCCTGCCGAGGTGCCGGACAGGTTTCCTGGTGAGAAAATCCCTGAGCGGGCCACAAACTATTACACCTTATACGCACTCCTGATTACCGGTCTTCTGGGAATCGTGGCAACCGGTGACGCCTTCAACCTCTATGTCCTGCTGGAAATCTCTGCACTGTCCTCCTATGCCTTGCTTTCTCTGGGGCGGGGGCGGGCCTATTTTGCCACCTTCAAATATCTGATCATGGGCACCATCGGCGCCTGCTTTTATCTACTTGGGGTTGGTTACCTCTATATTAAGACCGGGTCTCTGAATATGGCTGACTTGAAAGGACTTCTTGCAAGTTCAATTCTACTGGATTCGCAGACCGTTAAAATTGCCTTTATCTTGATTATCGTCGGTATCTGGATAAAAATGGCTTTCTTTCCTCTCCATGGCTGGCTGCCTAACGCCTACACCTTTGCTTCAGACACGACCTCCTGCCTGGTGGCGCCGTTGATGACCAAGGTTTCTGTCTACATGATGATTCGGTTGATGTTTTCCGTGTTTAGCGTGCATTACATATTCGAAGTATTGGGCTTTCAGGATATGGTTGTCTGGCTGGCTGCCGCAGCCATTCTTTTCGGCTCGGTTTCGGCGCTTGGCCAGACCAATATGAAGCGGATGCTTACTTATATCATTGTTGCCGAGGTCGGCTACATGGTTGGTGGCACCTGGTTGGGCAACAGTAACGGTTTAACCGGTGCAACCTATCATATTTTAAGTGATGCCATGATGACTCTTTGTCTGTTCATGGCAGTCGGTGCCGTCATCTACAAAACCGGCGATTCTTCCCGGGAGTCAATGCGGGGGATTTTCAGAAAAATGCCGGTTACGGCGGTGGTTTTTCTTATTGGCGCCTTTGCCATGATAGGGATTCCGCCAACCTGCGGCTTTTTCTCTAAGTGGTACCTGGTCAGCGGCGCTCTTGAGGCCGGTCATTGGGGCTTTGCGGCAGCACTGCTTATTTCCAGCCTGATTAACGCCATTATCTTTTTCCGGATTATTGAAATTGGATATTTCCCTGACTTTGACGCTCCGGCAGCAGCATCCGGAGATCATGGGCACGGAGCGGCCGTGATGGCCGAAGTGCCGTTGACTATGCTGCTGCCCATGGTGCTGACGGCGCTGAGCCTTATTGCTATTGGTGTATATTCCAACGAAATAATAACCGGCCTGGTCAGTCGGACAATTCCAGCGGGACTGTTATAGCACATGGATACTGTACCCTTTCTTCAATCGACCCCACTTTTGGCGGTTCTGGCTTCGCTGGCAGCGGTACCGCTTATTGCCTTGAGCGGCAAAAAACCAAATTTACGGGAGTTCTGGACCTTCCTGGCGGGTTTTATCAAGCTGGCGCTGATCCTGTCCATGGGCAGCTATATCCTGTCCGGCAATACGCATACCTATGAACTGTGCAAAATCCTGCCCGGATTGTCGCTGCAATTTACCGTAGACGGTTTTGGAATGTTGTTTGCGTTGGTAGCGTCTTCTCTATGGCTTGTTACTTCGGTCTATTCCATTGGTTATATGCGCGGGCTGGATGAGCACGCTCAGACCCGGTATTTCTGTTTTTTTGCCTTAGCACTTTCTGCCACAATCGGTGTAGCTTTCAGTGGTAATTTGCTTACCATGTACTTGTTTTATGAGATGTTGTCCCTGTCAACCTACCCGCTGGTGACGCATCACCAGGACATGGAGGCCAGGGGGGCGGGCCGAAAATACCTTACCTATCTGCTCTCCACCTCAATTGGTCTGGCTTTGCCGGCCATGCTGGCAACCTATTTAATCACCGGGACCCTGGATTTTAATGTGCAGGGTATTTTTCCGCCCGATACCGCGAAAACCACTCTTGTTGTGCTGCTTATCATGTTTTTGTACGGCTTTTCCAAGGCGGGTCTCATGCCCTTTCATTCCTGGCTGCCGGGTGCGATGGTTGCTCCTACTCCGGTATCCGCACTGCTTCACGCCGTAGCGGTAGTTAAGGTGGGTGTCTTTTCAATCGGTCGGGTCCTGACCGGCATTTTCGGTATTCATCTTTTGGCTTCGGCCAATCTTAATGTAATTGTCTGCGTTATTGCCGGTTTTACCGTCATTATTTCGTCGCTCATCGCTTTGTCACAAGACAACTTGAAGCGCCGGCTGGCGTTTTCCACCGTGGGCCAGCTTGCCTATATCATTCTGGGTATCGGTCTTGCCTCGCGTTTGGGTGTCATTGGCGGCATGACCCATATCGCCATGCATGCCTTTGGTAAAATTACTCTGTTTTTCTGTGCCGGTGCTATTTTTGTGGCAACGGGCAAAAAGTACGTGAGTGAAATGAAAGGAATCGGTCGGCGGATGCCTTATACCATGGCGGCTTTTTTTATCGGTTCGCTCAGTGTTATTGGTCTGCCTCCCTGCGGCGGGCTTATCAGCAAGCTGCAGATGGTCTATGGGGCCATGCAGGCGGACATGTTCTTTGTCCTGGTAATCTATCTGGTGTCATCACTGCTCAATGCCGCTTATTTTTTCCCTATTGTCTACAATGCATTTTTCTGCCCGGATGAAGAGGCCATGTTTGAAAAAAGAGTTGATGAAGCCCCGGTATTTTGCATGCTGCCGCCGGTGATTACCGCTGTAATTTCCGTGGTTTTGTTTTTCTTCCCGGGGATTTTTATGGATTTTGCCAGTTTGATGGTGGTGGGGGTGTAGGTAGAAAGCGGAGATACAACGGCAAAGAAGCTAAAACCCTGAAAGAGTATGTCATGAACTTTGGTGTAAATTATGAGTGCAACCGAGAAAAACGATAAAGGTGAAATAGTGCTGCTGGGTCATAACCCCTGGCCGGGATATAAAATGGCGTTCCTGGTAATATTTGGCAGTGCCTGTCTGTACCTGGCTGTTGTTTTGTATCACTCACTGCAGCATATTTCCGGAGGCCACTGACTGTGAGTAAACACATCTGGGATGAGAAAAAGAACATTGTCACCCTGCTGAAAATTTTTTTCAGCATCTGTGTGGTTCTGTTTGCTATGGATTTTGTTGTTGCGAAAGAAGCCCATATGCCCTGGGAAAAATGGCCGGGATTTTATGCCGTGTACGGGCTTGTGGCCTGTGTCATTCTGGTGCTTGTTTCAAAGTATGTTTTAAGGCCGTTAGTTAAGAGAGACGAAGACTATTATGAATGATGGCGTCGAAAAATCATCAACTCCTGCGTTCCTCTAAATTTGCGCGCCTTGTATTTAACGATTTTTCTTAGCCACCGTAACTTGAACCTATATGCAACATTATGAATAATTTTCTGCCACCAGCTGTTATCTTTATCTGCGGCGCCATGCTGATCCCATTTTTGCCTGGTCGGGTAAAACAGGTGTACGTTCTGCTTCTGCCTGTACTTGGCCTTGTGAATTTGTTGAATATTCCTATGGGCAGTCATTTTCAGATTGATTTTTTGCAGTATCACCTTGTCCTGGGAGAGATGGATCGACTGGCCAGGATATTTGGCATCATTTTTCATATTATTTCATTCATTACCATTATCTATATTCTAAATTTTGATAATAATACCGAATACCTGGCTGGGTTTTGTTATGCCGGTGGGGCGCTTGGCGTCATTATGGCCGGCGATTTGATTACCTTCTTCTTTTTCTGGGAGTTTTTAACGGTCAGTTCAATGTTTTTGATTCTGGCCAGAAAAGCAAAAAAATCAATGGAAGCTGCCTTCCGCTATACATTGGTTCATGCGACGGGTGGATTATGCCTGCTCGCAGGCATAATCATCCACACGCAGCAGACCGGCTCCTACGCTGTTGCGCACATCGGCCTGGATGGCCTGGGATCGTATCTTATCTTTATTGGTTTTGGAATCAACTGCGCTTGGCCGCTTCTGCATTCATGGCTGGTTGATGCCTATCCAGAAGCCACGATTGGCGGCACAGTTTTTTTAAGCGCCTTTACGACCAAAACCGCGGTCTATGCCTTGGCTCGCGCTTACCCCGGCGCCACACCGCTGATCTGGATTGGAACGGCAATGGCGGCCTTTCCAATTTTTTACGCGGTTATTGAAAATGACCTGAGGCGGGTACTCGCCTATAGCCTCATTAATCAGGTTGGTTTTATGGTGGTTGGTATCGGTATAGGAACGGAACTGGCAATTAATGGCGCCGTAGCCCACGCCTTTAACGATATTATCTTTAAAGGTCTGCTTTTTATGTCAGTTGGCGCGGTGATGTACCGGACAGGAAAGTCCAACGCCACCGACCTGGGGGGCCTCTACAAGTATATGCCTATCACCTGCGCCTGTTGTATTGTCGGAGCGGCGTCTATCTCAGCCTTTCCCCTTTTCTCGGCCTTTATCAGCAAATCCATGGTAATGACGGCGGCAGCAGGCCTGGGCCTGTGGGTACCATGGTTTATTTTGCTTTTTGCCTCCGCCGGTGTATTTCACCATGCCGGGATCAAAATCCCGTTTTTCACCTTTTTTGGCCACGATGGGGATTATGGTGGTGCTGTTGAAGAGGCACCGAAAAACATGCTGGTTGCCATGGGCATTGCGGCGGGGTTATGTATTTTCCTGGGCTCTTTTCCAAGTTTTCTCTACGGCCTGCTGCCCTTTGAGGTTGATTACCATCCATATACCTACGGGCATGTTATAGGACAGTTGCAGCTCTTGTTCTTTTCTGCCATGGCCTTTACGCTGCTGCTGCTTTCCGGTATTTACCCTGCCGAAATGCGCTTGCTGAATGTTGATGCCGATTATATTTACCGAAAGGGAGGAAAACTGGCCTATGTTTTGTTGGATAGCGCTCTGAACGGCATCAACAGCTTTGTTAACAAAACTGTTGCCCAGGGCTGGACTGCACGGCTAAGCCGTTTTTATTCCCTTGGCCCGGCTCGTGTGGCCTTGGCGCTGACCAAGCCCTTCTGGCAGTTGTCTGGAATTTGTTCGCAAAAGTGTGCTGAAGGTGAGGACCGGGTTTTGAAGAAATTTCAGTACGCTAATTTTTCAATAGGCAGTACTGCCGTTTTTGCACTGGCCGTTTTCTTATTGTTTCTACTCTTTTAGAAAGTAGTTGTCCGCTGGCGTTTTATCAAAAATCTTGCTGAATATGTGAAAGTGCGTTATAAACACTCTTCTTACTTACAGGCGCCCGTAGCTCATCTGGATAGAGTATCGGACTACGAATCCGAGGGTAGCAGGTTCGAATCCTGCCGGGCGCACCAGTAAATTCAAGCCCTTAGCTCTTTTGAGTTAAGGGCGTTTTGTTTTTGGGTAGAATAAAAGGTTAAGGGATAGCTCACTAAAAACTGAACTTCATCTGCCTTTCATTTGTTGACTTAAAATCGAACTGCTTTTATATGGGTTAATAAACTTGAACACCAAGTTCAACTTTTGAGAAGTGAATATTTGTATGTCATTCAAGGGAAAAAATATCATCAATAAAGACCTTGAAAATGATCCACGTTTTCAACGTTTTCAAATTATCTTAAAAGACCTTCGAATAATATTTCGGGCAAGTCAGGCGCATGCGAAATGGGTTGAGAAAGAGTGTGGATTGAGTTCGGCACAGTTGTGGATGATGTGGGAGCTTTTTAATTCTCCAGGATTAAAGGTTTCCGAACTTGCAACCATTCTATCGATTCACTCTTCAACATGCAGTAATATGCTGGACAAACTCCAGGATAAAGAACTCGTGCGTCGAGACCGCAATAATCCAATGGACCAAAGGGTTGTTGAACTTTCTCTTACGGAAAAGGGGACACAACTCTTAGCCAGTGCACCTCGACCAGCTCAAGGGGTCCTTGCCGATGTTTTACTTCGCTTGCCAGATGAGTCTCTTGGTCAGCTTGAAAAAGGTCTGGGGGACTTTGTTAAAGCTTTGAAAAAGCTTAACGAGGACGATGGGTTAACGCCTATTGGTTCATAGCAGTCTTAAAAAGAAATACGGTTTGCTCTCACTATTCTACCATCCTGTCTTAAAATAGAAACTATCACGAGGCTACCCCTATATGAGAAGTGTGTAGGATGTGGTCGTTTAGTTTATCCAAAAACCCCAAAAGCACCAGCCCATTGAGGCTGGTGCTTTTTTTTTGCACGAGAATCAATTAAATCAGGAGCTTACATATTTGCACGAGAAGCAAACGTTAGTCCCATTTTTCGCCGTGACAGCTATAACAAGAGGGTCCGCTGTCGCCGCGCAGATTTCCGCCATGGCAGGAGGTGCAGCCGTTTCTAAATGGATGATCTTTGCCTGGTTTATGCATAACCCCATCTTCAGAATCGGTGTGATCGCTTGGTAGCCCAGAACTCGTAGAATTATCGCTATCATGGCTGTCGTCACCACCGTCTGTTGTGGCACACACCGAGCCGGTAATGTAAGCAGTGACAGCATCGTATATTTCAGTACTTACTCTTCTGCCGTCATGGGAAGTCCAACCGCTTCTGGCACAACTTACTCTAGAGCTTCGATCACCGTGACAGTTCAGACAGGTGCTGGCCAGCTCAGCAGCGGCATCAATATTGGTGCCGCCTGTTGAGTCGTCGGCTTTTAAGGACGGGTAGCCGTTGCCATGAATTGGTACGGACCAGGAATTATCACCGTTTGTATGGCAGACACTGCAATTGCCAATAGGCGACTCACTGCCCTGGATAGCCATAGGCTGCTCGTTGTCTTTCGAGAGCAGCGATGGATAGAGCGAATGGGGTGAACCATGACAGCTCGAACAGAGGATCTTGTTATCCACATGTCCCATACTGTTTAAAAAAGCGCCGCCAAAGATATTGAGAAAGCCACCGCCCTCATTGGTTTCCTGGTGGCAGTCATTACATTTCGGCAGGGTATCGGCTGACCAGGGTTTCTGCAGTTGGCCTTCCTCCACTCTCTGATTCAGATCACCATGGCAATCGGTGCACCACATTCCTTTATCGGCATGGACCCCTCGGAAGCAGCCTACATTGTTGCCCGGATGGCAGGCGTAACAATCAGTTGCCAGGTTCTGGTTATACTCCAAAACAGCCGGATTCTGAACATGCCAGCGGTGCAGGACGTCTGAGAAGGTATATTGAGAAGTGGCAAGTCCAGGATATCCGGGGGCCACGGTTTCACCCATGGCCGGATCAAGATGACAGGCCGAGCAGCGGATCGGACCAGGCGTGCCGTCGCCGTCCGGATCAATTTCGGCAAAGTTGATTCCTGAATCCCGCGCATGAAGCTGCCCCATCAAGGCGAAAGAATTGGCTGGGTCAGGGATCAGGCCGTGATCTTCGGTGACCTGCAAATGGCAGGAGCAACAGCCGCCAAAGGCCACTGGCACAATCGCAGTGGTTTCGGCCAGTTTCTGTCCGGTATTGCTATCAAACACTTCAATTTTTGCTGTTGGATACGGATTCCGGTTTCCGCCACCCAAGGGGTCGGTCATTATTTTATCCGCATCGCTTGAATTGCCGCTGATGTCAGGGTAAGCCGGGACACCGACCACCTCCCACCAGCCTTCCGGTTCGGCAGTCATCTGGCCGGAAAGGGTAGCGCCAGTGAGGCCCTGAACCCGGCCCTCGCTATTTACGCCTGAGCCGAATCCGTATTTTGGCATATTCTCGAGCCAGGTGGAATAGTAAGGATCATTTTTCAGGCTTTCATCGGTATTTTCTACCATGCTGTAGGAGATGCTGATTCCATCAGCTGCGCCAAGTGCTTTTGGATGGTCGCCCCGCTCGAATACCTGAGCCCGCAGGGTATTAAATGGGGGAAGCAGCATGAAATATTCGGTGCCGGGGCAGGCACAGTGCATTCCCAGATCGTTGGAGGCAAAAACCACAAGGTCTCTTGCAGCTGTTCCGCCTGGGTTGGGATCAACACAATACTGGCCTTCAGCAGACCCGTTGACTACCTGGACTGAGGCACTTAATGAGGCGCCGGAACTGCTGGCAATCACAATCGCATCCGCAAAACAAGCTTCGCTTAGCCGTAGAGTGTATTCGCCCCCGCCACGTGACCGCATCGGATAGGTTTTGTCATCATACTGGACCGTTATGTTGGCCCGCCGACTAGAAGAAATAACCTTGACCTCCAGTCGCTGACGCCTGGCGTTCCATTCCGCCTTTTCAAGCGTTAAGTGAGATGCATACGTGTTCCCTGAGTGGCCTCCGTGGGTTCTTGTTCTAGCGGTGTTTCGCTCCGTCCTATGATGATCATCCGCTATTGCAGGTTGGCAAAAAATACTGAGTGCAGCTACAGCAGAAACCGCGACCAAACTATACTTCATAAAAAATCCTCCTTGTAATTATTAAGCAGTTAACTAAATTCTGTCTGACAGATTGGTGGCTGGGAATGCAAAAGATATGCCATGGAATGGTTTTCTGTTAATAGACAACTCATATCCATTAAAAAACGGTCAGAGAAGAATGACAAAATCTACGTAGTTACAAAGAGTTCTTTCATCAGATCTTCTTTTGTCTCAAATACAAAATTGTCAGCGGCTTCTTTTTCAGAGAGAAAATAATTTGTGACAAAATGATTTTGAGTGTCTGAGTTTGAAGACAGTCTGTCGGCAATCAGCGATCCCAATATATTTTATCCTGTAAAAACAGTCTGTTGGCGGTCTAATTTGATTGCAACATACAACGGAGATCTTCTCAAACAAGGCTTTAGAATGCAATTTCGGTTCATTACCAGGCTGAATTTCTCAAAAATTATTTAATGTTCCCTGCTGCTGCCTTTTTAAAAATCTTTTCTAATTTCCACATTAAGGAAGCTAATTTATTCAGTTCCGCGTCATCTGATTGGCGTCGGCAGAAGAAAACTCATGGAAGTAAACCGGCTGGGGGCGGGGACATTAAGGATGGGGTTTGGCTAGACGGAGGGGGACAAGTTGAAAAAGTTGATTCCATTCGTCATAGGCAGGTTAACTTACCACTTCACAATCTTTTCCAAATATATTTGCTTTCAGATTGAATCCGGGGGAGGGCGTCGGACATAAAAAAAGCAAGTAGCAACAAAAAGTTATAATTAATCCCCTTTCCAAAAAGATTTTATAAACGAAAAGTAGTCGCCACTCGCTTGTGCCACAATGTAGCATGTGTCTTTTGAAAGTCAAGAGAAAAAATCATGAATGTCTTGATTTGCTCCAGAGGCAAAGTTTTTCCCTGATATCAGGACGTTCACCAAACAGGCTTTTATTCTTCATTCAATGAAAGTTGAAATATATAAGCTTTCAACTTTGTTTCTGGCCCACTGTGTCCTTCGTAAAAATTTCAGCGAAGATTTAATCGATGGGTCACTTTTAAAGCAGTTAATATCGATTATCTGAGACAATTGCTTCCAACCAAAATGGTTAACTAATCTCGTCACAATCTTTTCTAAGGTAAGGCCATGCAGGGGATTATTCGGCTGATCATTCATAAATTAAAGAGTACTCCGAGAAGTAAAATGTTGACCAGGCATAGCGTTAAACTTCCCTGCGTCACGCCGAGTTTGACGGTCAGTCCAGGCGGCCCTAAGCCTAAGCCCAAGTGTGCGTTTTGTTCGGCATTTTAGTTTCGATTGCCTTTTTGTGACCAGGACTGTTTTTGATTTCTAATAATAAGTTTTTGTTGTTTGCGAAATCTTAAGGTGCCGACTATGGCGGCAACAAAACCCAAGGGGATGCAGACAATTCCAACGTACAGGAACCACGGTTGTGTTGAAAAGTGCATCATCGATAGGCCCGCAATGATTAAACCGATTCCTGCTCGCAAGTATGATAGCAATGTCCTTTCATTTGCCAGTAGCGTCCGATCAATGGCGAGTTGATCTCGGAGGTGAAGTTTATCCCTATCGACTTGTGAGTATGGCGATTCGTTCATGTCTTTTTTTCTGCTGAGCTATAGTACGTATTAATATTTTGTGAAACGTGGAAAAATAAAATCTACTAGAACATTGACAGCATTACTACTCAAAAAGCCCTTTCGTCTCTCTTTTGTTTAATCCTCCAGAGTAAAAAAGGTTAATTGTTTTGTACCAAATCTTTTTCAGAAATAGTGTGTCGGACAGGTACCGACAGTGTCGGTTCTTAATGCACGATTTTGTAACTATCTAGAATAATTGTATTTTGTATGGAAGTGGACAGGTTTGGTTGAGGCGGTATGGTTTTTGCTCTAAATTTTGATGGTCTCGCAGTTAACCTGCTTTGACAGGAAACGAAAACCCGCTCGACATCCCCTGGACACTGTGTAAGAGTGTTATTTTACATGATGGCGTTGGGGCTATTGAGGCCTTTCGAAGTTTTGCGCTTATCTGCGAGTTTGTCAACTTTCATATACATTATAATAAGACTTACCAAAGACATTTTTCAATGGTGAAGCATAGTGCCGTGTATGAATTTTTATAAAAATTTATTTGAAATAGTGAAATATCCCATGAAAAATATTGGTGCATACTCCTTGATTCCTATTTCCCTAGCATGCCTCCTTTTTTTACAAGGGTGCGTAGTCACCACCATTATTCCGATGATGATATCTGGGCTAGGCAGTGCCGCTGGTTATTCCATTCTAAACACCGCCCATAAGACAGAAATCTACCCTGAAAAGGATGTCTTGCGAAACGCGATTAGAACCTTGCACACAATGGGCTTTGTTATTCTTGACACCAAACGTGTGTCTGACGCCGAATGGGAGATCCTCGCCGAAACAACTGAGAGGAAAATTTCGATTGAACTGGAATGCATTACCCAAAAGGCAACAAAAATTACGGTCAACGTAATGAAAGGGTCAATCCTTAAAGACAAATCAACGGCCGAGGCGATTATTGCAGAAGTGGAGGTTCTTTTAATGGAAGAGGCAAAGAACGGTATGAAACCGAGAAATTCCTTTCTTTTTGTAAAGACAACTCCACCGGGAGCGACCGTGAGAATAATGAATATTGTGCCGCCTTTTAAGCAGGGGATTGAACTGAGTCCTGGCCCATATCTTCTTGAAATAAGCTCAAAGGATCGTTTGACCAAAACTGAGACAATTGAACTCAAGCCCTACGAAGAAAAATTTCTGGAAATCCCCATGTGACGCAAAAAAAGGAAGTCAGAGGCGGTACCGTTTGTTCTGACTGGTGGCCTCTAGCGCCACCAGATCTGCCGTTTAGCCGGGTTGCCGATGAGATCAAATGAATCTCCGGACTCGTTAAGAACGGCGTCAAACTCCTCTATAGTAAAGTCGTAGCCTTCTTCAACGGCGGCAGTAACAAACTCCTCTTTTGTTTTAATAACATCGTAGCGCATTCGTATTTTTTCGTTTTCGCCACCGGCAATTAATAATGCTTCAACATTTTGCTTTGCCATAACCGTACTCCTTGTTGTGTCGTTTTAAGTTAAGTAATACGTTTTCTTAAACAGATAAGCTTGGTTGTTCCCCAGCCCAACTGCTGGTAAAACTGAAGAGCCTGTTGATTTGACATGTCAGCAAGAAGCTGCAGTCGGTAGGCCCCTCTTTCTGCGGCCCAGTTCGCCAAGGTATCCACCAGGGATCTGCCGATCCCCTGGCTTCGCCACTTTTTCAGGAGCACAACATCTTCAACGAGCAGGGCAGGGCCACCTTCTGCAGTTGAGACAGTCAACTGTCCAGAGCACATGCCGATAACCTTTTCCTGGTGCGTTGCCACAAAGATGCAGCAGTGATCGTTGCTGATCATCAAGGCAAGCCCTCTACTTTGCAGCTCTATGTCAGCGGAAAAGTCCTCTTCGATGGAAAACAGTATGTGCAGCAAGGCTGTCAGATCAACAATGTCGCTTAGTCTGGCTTTACGGATAGTAATCATTGCAGGGAGGTTACCTCTGAGTCAAAAAGTCTATGCTGATATGTTCGTCATCTTCTTGTTTCATTCGGTATTGTCTTCCCTCTGAAAAAAACATTCTCTCTTTGGCGCCTGCTCTCATTAAAGCTGCGATACCGGGTGAAACTTCGTCCTCGTCTGCTTCAACATTTCGGTGGATTAGCATCTCTTTTCCATTCGGGGTGAACTGGAGAAGGAAGGCATTATGCGTCAGAAATACAAGATCTTCGTAGGCATAGGAAAAGCCCAGGTCAGGAGCACCATCTGCTGCCCCGATTGATTCAATGATTTCCATAACGGTTCCTAAGGGATAGAGCGTCATATTTGCCTCCTTTGCGAGGTAGTGTCCATAAAAGGCGTCTCTGCCGAATAATTATTCACAGGGAGATATTGTTCGTAAAGAACCGATGCCACTCCAGTCGTAGTAGGTGTTAATTGCCAGTTTGTCCGATGGGTTCTCTGTGATCCGAACAAACTCTTCACCGAGAAAGAGGACAGCCCCCTCATAGACTTTACCTTCGTTTATCTGCAGGTTGACACCTTTTCTGAGTTTCCGAGACATGGTGCCGTGCAGTGGTTTTGATGCGTATTCAAATATTTTTTCCCAGGTTGCTTTCATAGTATTTTCTCCAAAAGTAATGATTGGCTGCTGTCAAACAATCCCATTGGCTTGGCTATGGATTGTCAATTAACGAGTCGGGTGACAATAGTGTGCATCTCTTGCGAAAGTTCCAGCATTAAAGGGATTTTGTCCATCTCAGGAGGAGTAATCTTAAATCCATCAAGATCGCATATCTCCTGATAACTATCCATCGTGAGCAATTCACCTTTGATTTTACTGAGAACCTTCGGGAAGGTTTCGTCCATGGCTTCAACTAAATCTTTCATCGTATGGTTGTAAGGCAGGGCACCGTGTTTCATCAAGGCTGCCATGACGAATTTTTCAATGGCCATGGCAATGATGTTGTACAGGATTTCGGCGGTGAACACCTTTTTGGCTTTCCGGTGTGCACCGGACGCCGTTTTGAGGTAGGCCTCTCCTTCTGCCAGGAATTCTTCCCAGCCGCTTATCGGCTGCGCTGCCTTAATGTCTGAGACTGAAAAATAGGTTGAAGTTGTCATTTTTTGCGGTTTATTCAATAAGATAGTCGGCTGCCGGAGCGCCGTCTTCCAGACCGTCTAAGATACTGTCAATGGCGTCTTCACTATCAACCCCCTTAAACCACCAGTTCTCCGGTTGAACAACCATGATAGGGCCTCTTTCGCATTGTTTCAGACAGGTTGTTGCTGTGACCAGGCAGTCCAGGCTGCGGTCAAGGATTTCCTCTTCAAGGTATTGCAGAAAACCGTCGGTCTGCTTGTGACAGATGCCTTTTTTGTCGCCTGCAACACGGAAACTCTGACAAACAAGTATTTGTTTTGAAGGTGTCGCCATTGTATTTCTCCTTAAATAATTAAAATTTTGTGCTTGTTAACACTTCTTTTTACCTTTTTTGCCGCCGCCGAAAAGGACATCAGCCGTTCCTTCTATTTCACCATCGGTGATTAAAACGGTAATGCCGTGTTGGGCCAGGACCTTTCTTGGCGTCTCTCCTGCACTGGCAGCCAAAATGGCAAAACAGTCAGGGATCGATTGGGCCAACTCTTCCCATCTTGAACTGCCGCTTCCTGGTTCAGGTGCCGGTCTGGTTTCAAGAAGGCAGGTGAGACCATCCTCTCTGGGTCCATAGATCAGCAATTGATAGGCTTGGCCAAGATGCAGGTCAATCTCCATGCCGTTGGAACTGACTACTGCCAGGTTAGGTCTTTCCTTGCTCGGTCTGGGGAGCATTTCCGAATGCCGGTTGCAGTTTCCTGCCGAAGAGGTGCAATCCATGCCGGGCCCAGGCGCCTCTTTTTGTTTGACAACGACATGCTCAAAATGGTGCAAACAGCGATCATAAAGGGCATTCATAAGCTGTTCGTCGGCTTGGGGCGGTGCGTCTTCTTCTAGACACCCTGCAGGGCAAAAGGGTACCAGCTCCATGCCGTCCGCTCCAAGTGCTGCCATCGAGATAGCAATCTGTTCAACGTTTTCATCGTTGTACCCGGGGTAGACAGTTGTACGAATTGTTACATCAAGGTTTTTGTTTTTTAAGGTGCTTACCGCAAGCCTTTGTTCCTTGAGCAACACTTCAATGGCCTCCTGTTTGGGAAGTGTCTTTTTTGCTGGTCGAACCCAGGCATAAATTTTTTTGGCGACTTCAGGGTCTACTGCATCGACAAGCAGAGTTACCTCTGAGATTCCAGACACTGAAATAGCTTCGGCATAGGTTGCGCAGTGCAACCCTAACGTTGACATCCGCAACTGGATATCTGGATGTTCCCGACAGATATATGCGGCCGCTTCCATGATCAGTTCAGGAGTCGCCAAAGGGTCACCTGGTCCGGCGATTTCCAATGCTTCCAGTTGAGCGCCTTGTTGTCTGTTTGCCGTGATCCAGGCAAGCGCCCCGGATAGTGGTACAGCCCGGGCATTGGTTTGTTCAGGTGAAAATCGCATCCGAAAATTGGCGGTAGGGCACAACGGCAGCATTTTTTGCACAGGCGTTTTCTCTCTCTGACAACATGATGCGGATTCTGTTGGAAACTGAAGTATAGTCATGGCTATTCAAGTGCCTATAGATGCTTTATTAATCAGCGAAGCGGGCATGTGGTGAAACCACTTTCCTTATGCCCGCTTGCTGAACAGGGTCGTATTTTTCCTGTCAATTTGTTAAAGGACGAGTTCGAATTTTTGTTCAGGGGCATCCCGGTCTTGTCGGTCCAGAAGTACGCCCAGGATCTTTTCCAGAAGCCTGATTCCGCCCTTGTAGCCAACGGTCGGAAAGTACTGATGGCCTTGGCGGTCAAGGATTGGAAATCCCCAGCGCACAAACGGCAGATCTTCGTCACGGGCAATGTATTTGCAGTAGGTGTTGCCGATGATGAGATCAACCGGATCATTTTTGATCCACTGGTGCAGGAGAAACATATCGCCTTTTGCCTTAACATTGACTTCATGCGGCATGTCTTTAGTAATCTCCCTGATGCGCTTCTCAAACTTCTTACCAGGTGTACCAGTCACAATGTGAAGGGGTTGCATATCCAGCGAAACCAGAAATTCGGTCATAGCAATTAGCTGATCCGGGTCACCAACCAGGGCGACTTTTTTCTGATAAAGGTATTGGTGCATATCAGAAATCATGTCAACCAGCTGACCACGCTCCATGGCGATTTCATCAGGGACAGTGGTCCCTGCCACAATGCGCAGTGCGTCAATAAAGCGGTCCGTTGCCTTGAGTCCAAAAGGCATGTCAAGGACACTGCATGGTACCTTACATTTGGTATCAAGATACCGTGCAGCATCAGAAGAACACCATTCGCCAAGGGCAAGGGTGCCGATGGAGTCACCGGTTGATTTGAGTTCCGCAACTGTGGTACCGCCTCCGGGAAACATTTTGTACTCGCCAGTCAGCGGGCTGTTTAAGACGCCGGAGGTGTCCGGGAAGAGGATTGAAGGAACACCCACCAGCGAGACAAGTCTTTTGATTTCTTCCATATCAGCCGGTTCTACCCAGCCTGGAATGATATTGACTTTTTTGTTCTTTTTACCGGTTGGTTCAGCCATTTCAGCCATTGAACGGACCATAGTTGAAAAACCGGTGACATGAGAGCCGATGTAGCTCGGGGTTGAGGCGCTGATTACCTCTTTGCCGGGGGGGATTTTGCCCTCGTTGGCTGCTTTTTTCTTAATCTGTTTTAAATCGTCGCCAATAGTTTCAGAAAGGCAAGTGGTGTGTACGGCAATGACTTCAGGCTCATAGACGGTGAAGATATTATTGATAGCCTGGAGCATATTGGCAGAGCCGCCAAAAACTGATGCCCCTTCCGTAAATGAACTGGTGGCTGCAGATATAGGCTCCTTGTAGTGCCTGGTCAGGGTGCTCCTGTGATAGGCGCAGCAGCCCTGGGATCCATGACTGTGGGGGAGGCAGCCATGGATCCCAAGAGCAGCATACATGGCGCCGATGGGCTGACAGGTCTTGGCAGGGTTGATGACCAAGGCGCTGCGTTCGCTTATTTTTTCAGGTGTATGTCGTAATAACATTGTAGTTTCCTCTTTATATTTTTAACGGTTCAAACGGTCTAAACAGTTCAAACGGTTTCATCGGTTTAAACTGTTCAAACGGCTCAAACGGTTTTACTCCCAGACGTATGCGGCAGAGAGTTGCGGGTTAGTCTGCCATGGCGCTTTCATGTAGCTCCACACCTTGCTATTCACCAGGCGATCGATTTCCTTGTAGAAATTAATCGCCCCTTTGAACCCTGCATATGGGCCGCCGGAGTCATAACTATGCAACTGTTTCATAGGAACGCCTAGTTTCTGTATGGAGAATTTCTCCTTGATACCGGCGCAGAAGATATCCGGCTTCATGATTTCAACCAGTTTTTCTGCTTCATACTGATTAAGGTCATCAATAATCAGGGTACCGTTGTCCATATCAGGCGCCAGGCCGTCATAATGTTTAAATTTGTAACCAGACTTTTCAAGGGCGGCCATTTGCTTGGCGGTTTTTCGAGGTTTGAAGCGGGTTTCATCCGGCTCGACTTCAATTTCTTCGATGTTACGGCTGTCGGCATCGACTTTCAGATCCGGGATGACATGGCGTCCCTCGTAGTCGTCGCGGTGGCCAAACTCATATCCGGCTGAAATAGTTTTCATGCCCATTTCATCAAACAGCTCTTTATAGTGATGCGCACGGGACCCGCCAACAAACATCATTGCTGTTTTACCCTCGGTGCGGGTGCGTATATCCTTGCTTACCGCCTCTACATCCGGCATCTCTTCTGCAATCACTTTCTCGACTTGGGCGATCAGCTTTTTGTCGCCGAAATACTCGGCGATTTTTCGCAGCGATTTGGCGGTAGCATTGGCACCAATAAAATTGACCTTAATCCAGGGAATACCGTATTTAGTCTCAAGCATATCGGCCACATAGTTAATCGAGCGATGGCACATGACCGCGTTTAGATCCGCGGTATGGGCCGAAGCAAACTGATCGTAGGTGGAGTTGCCTGAAAATGTTGAAATACAGGTAATGCCACATTTTTGGAAGATGCGGTCGATCTCAAAACCATCGCCGCCGATATTGTATTCACCCAGCAGGTTGATTTTGAATTTGCCTGGTTTGACCTCATCGTTTTCACCCACTATGTGACGGAAAACTTGATTGTTGGCGATATGGTGGCCGGCAGACTGGGATACACCTTTGTATCCTTCACAGCTGAAAGCGTAGACATTGCAGTCACCGAATTTTTCCTTCATGTTTTTGGTAACGGTATGGATGTCGTCACCAATCAGACCAACCGGGCAGGTTGCAAAAACGGCAATTGATTTAGGATGGAAGAGGTCGTAGGCCTCCTGAATAGCTTGGGTCAGTTTTTTTTCTCCACCGAAAATAATGTCGGAATCCTGCATGTCAGTAGAAAAGCAGTAGTTCATGTAGTTCTCGCCGTCCGGTCCCGCGTCGGTCTGGTTTCTTCTGGTCAACCAGGCGTAAAAACTGCAACCGATGGGGCCATGTACCAGATTGACAATATCGCGGGTCGGCCCCATGATAACACCCTTGCAGCCGGCATAAGTGCAGCCGCGCATGGTGATAATGCCGGGAATGGTTCGAACGTTGGCATGGATTTCAGGCGTCTCATTTTCGAGGGCCTCATTGATCATTATCTGTTTTGCTCGCTTACGGGCCACCTTGGCAGGATATTTCTTCAGCAGTTCTTCCTTGACATTAGCGGGATCCCAGGTGACGAGCTTCTTTTTCGTTGTTGTTGCCATGTGTATTCTCCTTATATCAGGCGATGGATTTTGCGCCGGTTTCGCCTGTACGAACACGGACTGCATCACCGATGGGCAGGACAAAGACCTTGCCGTCCCCAGGCATGCCGGTCTGATTCGTATTGATTATCGTCTCAACCACACAGCTTACCTGACTGTCTGGAACCACTGCCGTGACCATTCGTTTCGGGTAAAGCTTGCCTTTTTCGCCTAAAATTGCGGCAGCCTCCTCATACCCTTGACTGGCACCTTCCAGGACCTGAGGGTTGACGAAACCTTTGCCGCGGCCATGGGCCTCGTGGGCAAAAAATGCGTCAATTCCGCAATCAGTCAATGCCTGTTTGGTCTGGTTCATCATGTTTATTCGCACAACGGCGATGACCTCTTTCATGCCGCCATCCCCTCAGAGGCGGCTGCAGTTTCTTCAACACCGGAACTGATAGTAAAGGATGAATCGACTGGGCTGATGAAGATCTTGCCATCTCCGAAAGCGCCTTTGCCTGTGGTTCTTGCCTTATCCATAACGGTCTTGATAAAAAAGTCCTTATCTGCAGCGTTGATTACACTCATTAGCATCACTTTTGGAATTTCGTCATAGGTGACCTCACCGATTTTAATACCACGCTGCTTACCGCGTCCAGCGACAGAATATTTGGTGACGGCAGGAAAACCGGCATCCATCAGGGCGGCGAGGACGGTGTCGGCTTTTTCTGGTCTGATTATTGATCTGATCATTATCATGGTGTATCTCCAATGTTAAATTCGTTTTGTTTGAACCGTTTGAACCGTTTGAACCGTT